>Ga0224496_10000365_pt1 | contig 31884 bp, 38 predicted proteins | sample SF_Jul11_sed_USG_2_FD_168127 | JGI IMG/M metagenome (GOLD analysis project Ga0224496, IMG submission 168127) | Sediment microbial communities from San Francisco Bay, California, United States - SF_Jul11_sed_USGS_8_1 | ecosystem: Environmental > Aquatic > Marine > Sediment | place: USA...
AGATTTGGGACAAGGGCACGGGCCTCACGGTGTATGACAACGGCACCGATCAGCCGATCGGAGGCGGCAACGTCGTCATTCACTAAGCCTCGGATTCCTCGCGGCGACCGAGCCGAACACGCCTCGCGCGTGGTGAACCGTGGCAACGGGGGAGTGGCCGTCTTTCACACAGATGGCCATTCCCCGGCCTTCCTCAATCTGCTCGGCACTGCCAAAGGCCGGCATTCCATCCAATCGTTCGGCTTCTGCCTGACGCCGAATCATTTTCATCTGGTCGTCGCGCCGACGACCGCTGATGGCCTCAGTCCCTTCATGCAGTGGTGGATGACCAGTCACGTCCGGCGCTCCCATCGGCACTCCCGCAGCCTTTCGTGATGGACGCAATGGGAAGAGGTTTTCGAGTGAGACTTCACGATGATGCGGGTCTGGCCATTCCGGTCCGTGCGCTAGGCGACCAGCTCTTACCGCTAACTGTGCGCACGATTCCCTGCCCGATGAGGGACCTACCTACATCCTATTTATCGGCTGCTTATCGATCGGCTGAACGCCGAATGAGTACGGCCATGCCATCCACGAGCGACCAAGCCAACGACTGGGCATGATCAACGGAGACAGTAATTTCAAGCTGCGCAGCTGAGGATGATGGTTGACCTGTCCCGATCGTGCTGGTCCAATTTTTCAGGCGACGCCACCAGGCCTTCCCCATGAAGGCAATGCCCTGCACGAGATTGCCTTTCTCGGCTAAGGGTGCCACGTTGATCGTCAGCCCGGATGCGAATGACAGGTCATAGTCCGCAGGCATGTCGGTCAACGAGATCGGTTCCTGTTCATCCCCCTTGCCGGGCTCGATCTTGCGACGGACAACTTGAGGACGAGCAACCAATCGATGAACGCCCGTCAATTTCTCCCATGATCCCACCGACCACTGCACGAGAGGCATGTGGTGCAGTTCTACCCCTCGCCCTTTGATATGAATGGTCTTCCCGACTAAATCGATGAGGACGTAGGTGTGGGGACGTGCGGCGAGCTTGAGTTCTTCCTCAAGGACCCGCGTGGCTTCTTTGACGCTCCCTGGGTCGTTAAGATTGAGGTTGGGAAAGGCTTCGAGGTCCTTTCCCCAGCTGGGGGTCGTGAGGGCGAAGAGCGCAAGAATGGCGCAGAGGTTCATGCGTCTGATCTGCGCGCGCTGCGGGATCAAAAGATCATGATCGGCGTCCCGACTCGCGCGAGTGTGTAAACACCTTTGAGGTCGGTATCATTAAGACGGATGCAGCCATGCGTCACGTTTTTCCCCAGCAATCGCGTGTAGAGCGTCCCATGGATGAAGTAGCCTTTCCCAAAGCCCAGAGCGTAGTCACCAAGAACACCCTGCTCCGCGCGCTCGTCCGCGTTCTTCGGAACCCCAAGCCCCTCTTCAATAAATGCCCAATCAGGTTTGATCCAGGTGGGCTTCGTGAGTTTCGACTGCACGAGAAATTCGCCGCGCGGCGTGTCAAAAATCCACTGGCTGGTGTCGTCGCCTGGTTTGTCGAGAATCGTCCCACTGCCGGTCGACGCAATGGCGTCCAAGACCACCTCTCCTTGGCGCTTGACATAGAGCCGGTTCCGCGCCGTGTCGACCAAGATATACGGTTGACTCGGCTTCAATTGGGAGAGTCGTTTCGAGAGGGTTTTGTATCTGGCTTGCAAGGCACGTAAGCCAGGTCCGTCCTGTACACCTGACCGATGAACAACCTGGGGCGATGTGGAGGCGACGGGCCTGGTATCCGGCGCCGTCGCGACCAATACGATAAGAAACGTGACCGCTGCACCGGCAAGAAGGACTCGGCTCATGTGGTCCTCTCTCAGATTTCCTGTCTATTATGATGCGCCAGCTCGGACAGGGCAAGGGCCACGGCATTCTGTTCCGTTAACGCGCCGACAATGGTGATCGGAGTTCCGACGGAGACGCGTTCGAAGAGAGCCGCCATGTTAGGATTATCCAGCATGACACACCCCAGGGTCTGCTGCGCGTATTCATTCTCGACGCCATGGATTTCGATCAGGCCACCGATCCCCTTCCCCAGGGCAATTTGGCCAGTCTTTTTTGCCAGATCGAACCGGCGGCGATCTTCAGCATTGGGATAGTTGAGGACCAGGGCGCGATAGAACTGTGTTTGTCCTGGCCCGCGCTTGTCAGTCACACGATATCGGCCTTCGGGTGTGGCGCCGTCCCCCTGGAACTGCTTTTCCCGAATGCCGTTGAACCCCAATCGGACTGGGTATGAGAGCACCTTCCGGCCATTGTTATAGAGGGTCAGTTCCCGCTCGGCTTTACTCACGACGATGGCCGGGGATTGGTGCGTTCGTGACCAATCGATCGCCTGTTGGGCCATGGCCTGCCACGACGCAATCCGTTTCCCATCGGCGTATCGCCCAAGTTCCTGCGCCAGCAATGAAGTCTGGTTCACGAGTGCTTGGTTCGCCTCGTCGGCCACTTGAATGGCCCGCTGGTAGTCTTTCTGCTCAAAGAAGGTCCGGGCTTGCTTCACCAGGAGATCTGTTTGGACGACGCGCTCTCCCAGGACAATCCGTCCCTCAATTGACCCAACGTGAGACCTCATGAGGTGAAACCGATCCTCGATGCTCTCCACTTTCGATTGTGCCGTGCGTTGCCGACTGGCATGACGATCATGGAGCTGCGCGACGGTACGCTCCCCCCTGAGATAGAGACCTCGTAGTTCGTTCTCCAGCTCACTCGTCTCCCAGGGCCATCGGATCACATCGTCATCGAACTCTACGCGCGACTTCAGCGCAATCCACTGACGCACGAACGCCCCGTACTCTTCAGGCGCTGTTTCCGGAGCGCGCAACGCAATCAGGTCCTGATCGATGGATTCAAGCGCCGCAAGAAGGTCGGGGGGAACGGCCTGCACACACCCGCTGATGCAGAAGCCGACGAGGGCCACCGTCAGTGTTCGGTGTACCTGACGTAAGAGCATACGAGACACCTTATTGTCTGCTTGAACGAGACGGCTTGCCTCGTCCCACCTTGGCCAAGGCGTTTTGTATTTCGGTTTGAACCCCCTGGCTCATGTCATGGATCGCTTTGGCTTGAGTTTGCGCCGCCGGGTAATCTTGCTTGTCGATTGAATCCTGTACCTGTTTCAGCAAGGCCTGCAGCCCTTCCACATCGTTCTTAATGGCTTCCACGGCTGCACGATCTTTGCCGACCGGCGCTTTGGCGACCAACCGTTGCGCTGCCTTCACGGCTTCCTCGGCCACCTGCTGCGCCTGCATGGCAGCGACTTTGCCTTCTTCCTTCTTTTGCGCGGTGGCGATCTTTATTCGTTCACTTTCGGATTTCGCCGAGAGGGAGAGCTGCTGTGCCTTCCCATAATCTCGAAACAGGGCGAACTTTCCATCTTGCTCTGATACTTCCTTCCGTATGGTATCGAGAGTACCCTCGAGCTTTGCGTATTCGTCGGGGGAATAGGTGGACGCCCCGCTTTCCTGCGCCTCTTTGAGCGCGTTTTCAGCTTCCTGAATTTGTTGGGTGGGTGGGTCTGTGCATCCGGCTGTTATCACGATCGCAAGTGCTATGAGCACAGGGAATACTCGGCTCTGCATACAAAAATCCCTCCTTAAGAGTTCGATTGCCAGCCTGCGAGCTATTTTACCCATTGATTCACCAAGGTGAACAGTTGTGTCCTGTTTCAGCCATACTGTCGGCTTGAGATGAAGGAGCAGCTCTTACCTTCACCGACAAGACGTTTCAAAGAGACGCTACCCCCCGGCGACCAGCAAGCTCAGTGCCACGACTCATTCTGATTGTTTCGCTTAGTATACAATCTATTGCACATATTTGGATAAAAGTCACCGACGAGTCTGCATCATGCTTGTGGCATTCTGGTAGTAGACAGCAAAAGCGCCTCAACCATTACGGCCTGGGGCGCTGGTTTCTTGTAGATATGGGATCAAAAGTAGTCTTCATCGTCAGGAGCACCATCAAATTGACTCCTCCCAATGCCTCCCCTATAATTCACCGTTCATTTTAAGCAGCATCCTAATCGTACGTGCGTGGAAGGAGAGCTATGTCTTTTACATCTCGACAACCGTCGAACTTAAAGAAGAAGCGAGAGCATGGATTTAGAAAACGCATGAGCACTAAGAACGGTCGTAAGGTTCTGGCCCGCCGTCGGGCGAAAGGACGAGCACGGTTGACCGTTTAGGCACCGGGTGCCTGACCAACGGTGTTCTTCGGAGTGCATTTCAAATCCCTTCGTGTTGCTGTGTACGGCCACCTACCACCTCGTAGTCTCCACATGGATCATAGGGTGGGATAGAACGAAGGACTACTCCTTTTCGCATGACGCCGAAGGCAGCCCGACCGACAACGATCTTTTTACGGAGCACCCGGGATATCCAAACGGTCAAATGTCATGGCCGTCGGCTTTCGACGAATCTCTTCAATCTTCTCGCCTGTACGATGGGCGATACTCCCACGCGAGTGGGGATCATTGTCGGGAAACGATTCGGGAATGCTGTCCGGCGTAATCGTGCGAAACGAGTGTTTCGAGACTTGGCGAGGCAATTACACCCGAACATGGTGGCAGGCCGCGGGGTGCTGGTATTTCCTAAACGCGACGCTCTCTTGCAATCGCGGGAAGACCTGATCCGGCTGTGGACAACCTCGCTGGACCGTATGCGCCTGCTGCGTCACAGCACATAAAGGCCTCAATTGGTATGCGACAGTTGTGTCTTTGGCTCATTCAAGGCTACCGAATGGTGATTTCTCCGTTATCCGGGCCGACATGCCGCTTCGATCCAAGTTGTTCGCAATATGCGTCCGACGCGATTACCAAGTACGGTGTGTTGCAGGGCATCGGGCTGGCGATGGTCAGGCTCATGAAGTGTCATCCGTTTCATCCCGGGGGTGAAGACCCGGTTAAGTAGTATTCATTTTATCTTTAAAGAAAGCATAGCCTTCGCATGGAAAAGCGCGTCGTTGTATTCCTAGTACTCTCCCTGGCGATTATTTTCGGCTACGAATACGTGCTCACTGAGCTCGGTCTACTTCCGAAATCAACGGTGTCTGCGCCTTCCGATCAGACGCCCGCAGAGGGATCATCGCCTGCTGCGACCGATCAAGGTCCAGAAGCTCATTCTCCGAGCCCAAATACAGGCAGCGAGAAACCGACTCCGACGCCATCCACTAACGATGCGAAGGCGGACGCGGGGCCGGAGGAACTTGCCCTAGCAGAAACGATCGACGTGGAGACTGATCTGTATCGGGCGAAGTTCATCGCCCGAGGGGCGGCGCTCACGAGCTGGGAATTGACGCGTTACCGTAGCACCTCAGATCCGGATGCCGCTGTTCAGCTCGTTAGGCAAGGGGGCAAGTTTACAGAGCCCTTGGTCATCACAACGGATGACGCCACCGTCACAAAGGAGTTAGGTCACGGTATCTACCATGTGACAAAGGATTTCACGACCTTAGACCAGGACCATCCAACCGGGCATCTGACGTTCTCCTATGACAACCCCGGAACGGGAATTCGGCTGGAGAAGCGGCTGACCTTTCACGCTGGGAGCTATGTCGTGGATATAGAGGTGATCCCGACTGGTTTACCTGGGTCGGTCAAAGTTGGGCTGGGAACCAACTTTGGTGTCGTGGATTGGGGAGAAGGATTCATCGGGTCGGTAGGGGCTGCGTCGCTGGTCGATGACAAGGTTGAAAAGGGCATGCCGGACTCAGAGTTGGAACGCACTGGTTCCGTCAAATGGGCTGCCTTGCAAGACAAGTATTTCATTTCGGCGCTGATCCCAACGGGTGGCTCCTCGACCATAGCTAAGAATCAGGGCGACAAACTGGTTTCGACCGCTGTGCGTATGCCGATCGATGCCTCTGGAGTCCCGCTTCATCTTCAGCTATTCGCTGGCCCCAAAGAATATGACACGCTTGAGATTTTGCAGATCGGCCTAGAGGATACGATCGATTTCGGATGGTTTCTCTTTGGAAGCTGGGACACGGTCCGAGCCATTGCCAAACCAATCTTCTACGTCCTCCGCTCAATCAACGAGTATACGCATAACTATGGGTTGACCATCATCCTGCTGACGGTTGGGATCAAGGTGCTGTTTGTACCTCTGCAGTACAAGAGTTACAAATCTATGAAGCAGATGCAGAGCATCCAGCCGAAGGTGGCCGCTCTGCAAGAAAAGTTTAAAGACGATCGAGAACGCCTGAACAAGGAGCTCATCAAGGTCTACCGCGATCACAAGGTCAATCCGGTTGGCGGCTGTCTCCCGATGGTGCTACAGATGCCGGTGTTCGTGGCGTTGTTCAATATTCTGTATATGACAATCGATCTACGCCAAGCGCCCTTGGGGCTTTGGATTTCCGATTTGTCCGTGCAGGACCCGTACTACATTCTCCCCGTCATCATGGGAGTCAGCATGTTCGTCATGCAAAAGATCCAACCCACCACCATGGATCCAAACCAGGCGAAGATTATGCTGATGCTGCCCGTGTTCATGACGTTTCTCTTTATCAATTTTCCTGCCGGCTTAGTGCTCTACTGGCTTACCAATAACGTATTGAGCATCGTTCAGCAGTTTGTCACTGATCGTTTCTTCTTCAAGAATCGCCCCATTTTGCCCAGCGTCGAGGAAGCGGATGGTAAGAAGGCATGACGGTCGGTCTCTTCCGATGCGAGTAGGCATGAGGAGTGGTGGAGATCATGCCTATCGATGGGTCGCCTGAAGATACCATCTGTGCGATCGCTACGCCTGTGGGCGAAGGAGGTATCGGAATCCTTCGTATTAGCGGCCCGGATGCGCTTCATGTTGCAAGCAAAGTCGTGAGACTGCGCTCCAATCAGTCGCTGGCTACCACCTCATCACACACGCTTCATGTCGTTGATATTTTCGACCTTGGTCACCCTGCTCCATCTGCCGACTCGCCTTCCGATGCGCCTTTTAGTGATGCGCACATCATCGACGAAGGCCTCGTGGTCTACATGAAGAGGCCCCGGTCGTTCACTGCAGAGGATGTGGTCGAAATTCATTGCCACGGGAGTGGGATTGCCCTCAAACGCGTCTGCGAAGCATGCGTCCATGCCGGTGCCCGCCTCGCCCAGCCAGGTGAGTTTACGAAACGAGCATTCCTAAACGGACGTCTGGATTTATCTCAGGCGGAGGCCGTGCTGGATACCATCAAGGCGAAGTCGGACCTGGGCTTGAGAATGGCTCAACGTCAGCTCCGGGGCGCGCTCGGACAGCAGGTTAACGGATTACGAAATTCCCTGATGGCATTGCTGGCCCATGTCGAGGCTGGGATTGATTTTTCCGAGGAAGATATCTCATTTGTCGGGCGAGAAGAACTGATCGCATCGCTCCAAAACACCTACGCGCAGATACAGCGGATGTTAGCGACAGCAGAGACTGGTCGCGTTTTGCGGGAAGGGGTCCGTGTCGTTATTGCAGGCAAGCCTAATGTCGGAAAATCCAGCTTATTAAACACCCTGCTTCAAGAGAATCGGGCGATTGTCACGGATATTCCTGGCACGACTCGGGATGTGATTGAAGAATCGGTCGATTGGCAGGGGTTGCACATCACGTTTGTCGATACTGCTGGGCTTCGGGAAACTTCTGATGTCGTTGAACAGGAAGGGATGAAACGATCGCGAACGGCTCAGGAAGAGGGGGACATGGTCTTGCATGTGATGGATGCAGCGGAACTTGCCACGCCCGGAGGAAATGACTCGGCGTTCCTCGCTTTGGTCCGCGAAGATCTGATTGTGCTGAACAAGATCGATCTTCTTGACTCGACTTCGGTCGTCCGCCTCTGTGAGTCGCTCTCTCAACGCTCCAACCATATGGTTGTGCCTCTTTCAGTACGAACTGGAGAGGGCTTACATGAGCTGAAGCGGGTGATTAAATCCCGATTCTTGGGTCCCTCGTTAGAGGCCAGTGATGGATTGATCATCACGAATGTACGCCACCGTCTGGCCTTGGATCGAGCAGCATGTTGTCTCGATGAGGCGCTGGCGTCGGTAGGCGGAGGAATCCAGCCCGAGTTTGTGGCAGTTGATCTTCGTGGAGCCGCTGATGCGCTCGGGGAGATCGTGGGCGCTATTACGTCGGATGATATTTTAGACCATATTTTTGCTGAATTCTGCATTGGAAAGTAGGGAAAGGTCTTGTCTACAGCATTTGACGTTATCGTGGTAGGTGGCGGCCATGCCGGTTGCGAGGCGGCCCTCGCGGCGGCGCGAATGGGAGCGAAAACGTTGCTCTTGACCATGGAATTGAGCCGCGTTGCACAGATGTCTTGCAATCCGGCAGTAGGAGGGATTGCCAAGGGGCACTTGGTCAAGGAGATTGACGCCCTCGGCGGTGAGATGGGTCGGAACACGGATCGCGCCGGTATTCAGTTTAGATTCATCAATACGAGCAAAGGACCGGCCGTGCGTGCATTGCGCGCCCAATGTGACAAGTCGCTCTACCGTTCAGCGATGCAAGAAACCCTCTCGCTGGAGCCATGCCTGACTTTGGCAGAGGGTGTCGTGGATAGATTGCTTGTCGCTGGAGGAGCGGTCACCGGTATCGTGACTGGGTCTGGTGAGACCATGCATGCCAAAGCAGTCATTCTGACATCAGGCACTTTCCTTAGGGGTCTTATCCATATAGGTCTCAACCATTTTCCAGCCGGTCGTGCCGGAGAAGCCGCAGCCGAGCATCTTACTGATTGCATGCGCGATCTTGGCTTTGAGGTGGGAAGGCTGAAGACGGGAACTCCGCCTCGATTGGACAAAGACACAATCAATTTCTCTGCCATGATTCCTCAACCCGGAGACACTCCTCCTCCCGCTTTCTCATATCGGACTCGGCAAATCACGACGAAACAAGTCCTTTGTCATTTGACCTATACTGGATCAGCGACCCATCACGTGATTCGGGAGAACCTCGATCGCTCTCCTCTCTACAGCGGTGCCATTGAATCGATTGGACCTCGATACTGTCCCTCCATTGAGGACAAAGTCGTTCGCTTTGCAGAGAAGGAGCGGCATCAGATCTTTATCGAACCGGAAGGTCTCGACTCCAACGAATTTTACCCAAATGGTATTTCAACCAGTCTGCCGGTTGACGTCCAGGCAGCCATGTTAAAGACAATTCCTGGATTGGAACATGCCAAGATGCTCAAACCTGGTTATGCCATTGAGTATGACTATTTTCCGCCTCGCCAGCTGTACAGAACGCTGGAAGCGAAGCAGGTTGCTGGTCTATATCACGCCGGACAGATCAATGGTACTTCCGGTTATGAAGAGGCCGCTGCGCAAGGTTTGGTTGCCGGAATTAATGCAGTCTTAAAAGTGAAAGAACAGCCTCCGCTAATTTTTGATCGATCTCAGGCCTATATTGGTGTGCTTATCGACGATCTCATTACGAAGGATGCTTACGAGCCTTACCGTATGTTTACATCACGAGCCGAATATCGGTTACTGCTACGGCATAGCAACGCTGATCTTCGTCTCATGCAAATCGGACACGATGTTGGTTTAATTCCGAACGAGGCGTATGAGCGGTTTGAACAGAAGAAGAGAATGATAGAAACTGAGATTGAGCACTTACGCACCGCCAGACCGCAGTTTACTGATGAAATCTACCTGAAAGCCAAAGGTACCTATCTTGAGAATGCCTCACCTAGTCTGACCATGGCACAGCTCCTTCGGAGGCAGGAGGCAAATTACCGGAGTCTCTTAGAGTTTTTTGGAGAAGATGTGATTAGTGACCATGAAATCGCTGACGAAGTTGAGCTTCAGATTAAATATGAAGGGTACGTACGCCGACAGATTCAACAGATCGAGAAATTCAAGCGACTCGAGAAAAAGTTGATTCCCCAGGCCTTCGATTACAAGACGGTTCCAGGATTTTCTCGTGAGGTCAGAGAGAAATTAATTAGAGTCAGACCTGAGACGATCGGCCAAGCATCTCGTATATCAGGTGTCACTCCGGCCGCCATATCCTTACTTCTCGTAACAATCGAAAAGAGTAGCCGATTATTCCGTTCGAATACACAATCTGTGTCAAAAACTCCTTAGACCTACCCTTTGCTATTGACCTTCAACGAGCATCAGCGTAATTGTTCCACGTGGAACAAGAGGTCGCTCTCCCGTCTTTGATTCAGGAATGTTCTACGAATATTGGAATTGCTCTTAGCAGCGAGCAGATTCGTCTGTTCATTGAGTACCTCAGGCAGCTGCAAACCTGGAATCAGTCTTTTAATCTAACGACTATTGCCTCAGATGAAGAAATCGTCGTTAAGCATTTTGTGGACTCCTTTGCCGCATTAAATGCCACAGAGATAGGTTCTGGATCGCGACTTCTTGATGTTGGAACCGGTGCTGGATTTCCAGGAATCCCATTGAATATTGTCCGACCGGATCTCAACATTACTCTCGTTGAACCAGCACGGAAGAAGACCTCTTTTCTACGTTTTATTGTTGGCCTGCTCCACCTTGAGAATGTTGAGGTGGTGGATGGAAAGCTCGATCTGGTTCTAGACAATCGGTTGGCTATTGGATCGTATGACTTCATCACGACTCGCGCATTGAAATCTGATTTGATTATGGATGCGGGAGTTCAACTCCTTCGTTCAGGGGGAAGGGCGATTTTCTATTCTTCACAGCAAATAAATGGGCTCAGCTTCCCTGAACCTTGGCACATCGTGAATCACTACTCGTTCGATCTCCCAAGGGGGTTCGGGAAAAGGTGCATTTCAATTTGTTCACCTTCTTCTCACGCTTGAAAACTTTCTATGTTCCACGTGGAACATAAACCTGGTGTTGGAGCATCCTAATGGCAAAGGTCATCGCTATAGCGAATCAAAAAGGTGGTGTTGGAAAGACAACCACAGCCATCAATCTTTCTGCCGCCATTGCGCTTGATGGAAAATCAGTTCTCCTCGTTGATATGGATCCTCAGGGGAATGCCACAAGTGGGTTAGGGATAGACCAGCAATCGGTGACGAACAGCACCTATACCTGCCTGGTCAAGAACAGCTCCGTCCAGGAAACTTCCATAGAAACCTCGATTCAAGGACTTTCACTGCTTCCAGCCAATGCAGATCTTGCTGGAGCTGAAGTCGAACTCGTCAATGTTGAAGGGCGTGAAGAGTATTTGCGATCAATACTTGTCGACGTGAAGGAACGGTATGATTATATTTTCCTCGATTGCCCACCCGCACTTGGAGTTCTTACCATCAACGCCCTTACCGCTTCAGATTCAGTACTAATACCCGTCCAATGTGAATACTACGCCATGGAAGGTTTAACGCGACTCATTGCCAGTATTGATCTTGTCCGGCAATCATTTAATCCAAGCCTAGAAATTCAAGGAATCGTCCTTACCATGTATGATTCCAGGAATAGCCTGGCGCGACAGGTGGCAGAACAAGTACGATCCCACTTCGCTGAAAAAGTTTACCAAACACTCGTTCCTCGCAATGTCGCCCTGGCAGAAGCGCCGAGTTATGGCCGCCCAGGGATCTTGTACAATGCAGCATCTTCCGGTTCACAATCTTACGTACTTTTAGCTAAGGAGTTTGTTGCTCATGGAGAAAAAAGCTCTCGGTAAAGGACTTGGCGCCCTTTTACCACCCCCCAAGATCAACCAACCCACAGAGGGAGCCGATGTTCAACGCATCCGAATAGACGCCATTGTGCCCAATCGCTATCAGCCGCGTCACCTCTTCCCGGAGGATGAACTTGCTGAGCTCACTGCCTCTATTAAGGAAAGTGGAGTGCTCCAGCCTATCGTCGTGAGGCGAAAAGGTGACGGCACCTACGAACTCATCGCGGGAGAACGGCGATGGCGGGCTTCCAGAGAGGCTGGCCTCGACACCATCCCCGTCGTTATTAAGAATTGCACCGACCAAGAGTCCCTATTGCTGGCATTGGTTGAGAATCTCCAGCGAGAAGATTTGAATCCCATGGAAACCGCACGTGCTTATTCCCGCATGATGAATGAGTTTGGCCTGACACAAGACACCATTGCCCTCAAGGTCGGTCGGGATCGGTCGTCAGTGGCAAACTTTGTTCGCCTCACCCAACTTCATCCGGAAATCCAGGAGCTGGTTGAAGTTGGCAGCCTATCTGCGGGTCACGCAAAAGCAATTCTCGGTCTCCCCTCTCCAGAAGACCAGTTACGGGTGGGCAAGGTGGTCGCTTCTACCGCCCTTTCTGTCCGAGAGACAGAAAAACTCGTCGATCGTTCCCTTGAAGGGAAAAAGCGTCATGCCAAGTCTGGGCACAACTCCACATGGGCCGACCTGGAAGCTCGATTACAGAAACGCCTGGGAACCAAAGTGACCGTTCAGCCACAACAACAGGGGGGGAAGCTGGTGATCCACTGTTTTTCTAAAGAGGAACTTGACGGCGTGCTTGAAATCCTGCTTGGTTAGCCTTTCAAAACAGCCTCTGCGCCTGCCAGCCGACTGAAAATCCACATCTCTTTGCTTTTTGACACATATCAACGCTAAATATCTTATCGAGACCAACCGATACGACACCTAACGGCAACGAACTCATTATTCGGCTGGGGAACGGTATTCCACCCTGAGAGGAGGCGATCGTATGTGGAAGGACAAACAGGATGGCAGACGCTCTGACGAGGTTGACCTTGATGGTCCAGGAGGGAGTTTCGAGTCGACGAGATCCGACCCTGGACAAGACATCAGTGCATTTGTCGGGAAGGGTGTCGTCTTCAAGGGGACGATCACCTATCACGGAACCGTCAGAATTGATGGAACCCTCGAAGGCGAGATCCATACTGAGGGCGTCTTGTTGGTCGGGGAAGAGGCCATCATTACCGCAAAAGTAACGGCCGGAACGATCGTCTGCAAGGGTAAGATCACCGGCGACATTCATGCCAAAGATAAGATGAAGCTGCGCGCTCCAGCCATGATCAACGGGGGCGTCACCACCCCAATGCTCTCCATGGAAGACGGAGTTTTCTTTAACGGTACGTTGGAGATGGAACAAACGGTCCACCCTATCCAAAGGGAGACTGTGCTGCATCCGGTCGGACCAACCGGCGACACGCCTCTCAGGAAAGTGAGCGCGTAGACATGTGATATCCTTTCACGTGTACCAGATTAGACGGACGCCACTCGTCTAACACCTGGTTCATGTAAAGACACTGCCTCGTCGGTTTTGGTAACAAGGAGCTGGGAACGCTGATGTGGGCCTTAGGCGAAAAACAAGCTCAGGACGCAGGTGACAGCGAAAATTTCACGTTCCTCGCAAAAGGCGTGGATTTCAAGGGAATCGTCAGCTTTGATGGAACGATCCGCATCGATGGCCGGGTCGAAGGGGAAGTCCATACCACGGGAACCCTCATCGTCGGAGAGCAGGCGACTGTAAAAGGTATCATCTCAGCCGGAACACTGATGACCAGTGGCAAGATCAACGGAACAGTAACCGCCACGGCCAAAATCCAAATTCAAAAACATGGCGTCCTGATCGGCGATATTCGAACCCCTGGCATTTCTATAGAAGACGGAGCCCATTTTCACGGAATGTGTGATATGGGGGCCCATAAATGGGTCGAGGAGCAGCCGGCGTCGCCGAAGTATCCTCATGATCTTACCGGACATCGGAGCAAGATGCGGGCTTCAGACCTCTAGCTCTTCACCCGCTCCTCCCGCTACAATATCACCACTATGACTCGTCCCTCGGTTCTTCTTGGAATGAGCGGCGGAGTTGACAGCTCCGTCGCAGCGGCATTGCTCGTTCGCCAAGGCTACGAGGTCCATGGCCTCACCCTTCAGGTATGGGAACACGAAGACGAATCAGCACCCACCTCGAAAAAATGGCAAGAACGAAGTTGCTGTAAGGTCGGCCTCGCCAAACACGTCGCCAAGGGACTCAATATTCCCCACGATGTCCTTGATACTCGCGAGAGTTTTCGGACAGGCGTGATTGATGATTTTCTCCACGGCTATACGAATGGCACAACGCCAAATCCCTGTGTTCGGTGTAATGAACGAGTGAAGATTCGAACCCTGATCGACACCGCGACCTCACGAGGTTTCGACTATGTCGCCACGGGTCATTACGCTCGTATCCAAAGGAATGGGCCGTCACCCGTCCTTTCTCGAGCCGCTGATCACCGCAAAGATCAAACCTACTTTCTCTATCGGCTGCATCCTCAATGGCTACACAAACTCCTTTTCCCCGTAGGCGAGCTTCAGAAATCTGCAGTGTGGGACGAGGCGGAGGCCCTGGGTCTCCCGGCTGATGAGATCAAAGAGAGCCAGGAAATCTGCTTCGTGACTCAGGGGGATTACCGAACCTTTATCGGAAACGAGCTTCCCGCAGCCAAAAATCCTGGTCTCTTTATCGACGAAGCCGGGCGTCCCCTTGGCGAACATGACGGGATCGCCTTCTACACACCTGGTCAGCGCCGAGGGCTCGGGATCGCCACCGGCCAGCGTCTCTATGTTCAACAGGTGAACCCGTCCACCAATACGGTTCTTCTCGGCCCAGAAGAGTCGCTCCTCAAGAACGAATGCACCGTATCTGATCTTAACCTCTTCGATCTCCGACTTGCTCAAGACGAGGTGGAGGTCCACGTCAAGCTTCGTTACGCGACGCCCGCCATGCCTGCGACACTTTCACCAGGAGGCTCTTCCAAACTCCAGATTCGATTCCATCAGCCTCAGCGAGCCATCAGTCCAGGGCAATCGGTCGTCTTCTACAACGGCGAGGTGGTCCTCGGAGGCGGTATCATCCAATCCTTCTAACACCCCATTTTTCTCCCTCTTTATCTTGACTTGGCACAGAATCTTCTATAGCCTTCCCTCACATCTTAGGGATAAGAGGGGAGTATTTTACTCCAAGTTTGATTTTTGTCCTTAGAGGCCGCTATTCACCGTCAGATTTGAGGCAGTACAGATGTTCGGTTCATTTGGGTGGATGGAATTGCTGCTGATCTTGATCATTGTCATGATCATTTTCGGCGCTGGTAAACTTCCGCAACTGGGAGAAGGCCTCGGCAAAGCCATCAAAGGATTCAAAAAGTCGGTCCATGAAGCCGATGCGATCGATGTCACGCCAGCAGACCAAGCCCAACAAGCTCAATCAGAGGCCACGACCCAATCAGACCCCGCACAACCGCCCACTCAACAAGCAACGCAACCGGGCCAGACGAAACAAGGTTAAAAGCTTAGCGTGTGCCGTGACGACCAGAAGGCAGCAAATCTCAACATCGCTCTACCACTGTGAAACATGTTTGGATTGGGCGCAAGCGAGATCTTAATCATCTTAGTGATCGCATTTCTCTTGTTCGGCCCGAAACAGCTTCCGGAAGTGGGAAGACAGGTTGGGAAAGCTATTAAGGGGTTCAAGGATACAGCCGACGATCTCCGGAAATCGGTCGAACCCGAGCTCAACCTTATTCAGCAGGAAGTCAAGATGGTCGAACAGGACTTTCAGGCTTCCATGAAAGAAGCAGAAGAAGAAATTACCGCCGCAGGTCGCATACCAGAGGAGGGGAGCGAATCAGCCAGTAAGTCGGGGCCAGCTTGAAAACAAGAACTAACAAACTATCTCGAATGCAAATGACACGAATACCGACTATATACCTGCTTTAGTAAATTCTACCTGGCAAGGATCTACCTACGCGACAATCGTGTAACTCAGGCCCATTGCTCGCTAACTCGGCGGGTCCAACCCTCGATTAGATCGGGGATAAGGTTGACCTTCTGCTGTTTTGTTCCAGGTCCATAGGTATAGATCGAGCTCCTGTCACGTTCGCCAAGGTATTTATACCGTAACCTCTATTGGAGAACACATCATGTCGCGCAGTCGGACAAGGATGTTCAAAGGCCTCATATCCATCTGTTGTCTCCTGGCATTCACAGCCGCAGCCGACGCAGCCTTCGAGCTGCCCGAAGGCGAAAAGATTACCAATCCAATCGTCATCGGTCGCGGCATTCCACAAAAAGAGGCCTATGAATTGTTTGACCCGAGAATTGGCCGGAATTTTGATATCCGAAATCTCTGGATTCGAGCCGACATGCGTGTACGCCCCGAGTACCGAAATAATGTCTGTTTTGGCAGTGGTATTGGAGGTGCAGGTGAGTGTAATGCTCCCCTTGGGAGCCCCAATAGCCTGCTCGGCAAAGCCAACGATCAATTTATTCAACAGCTGACCAGATTTGGCATCGGGTATGACCTGTCTCCAGATATCAATTTCTATCTCGAATTGATCGATTCACGCACCTGGGGAGGTAACCAAGACCCCATCTCCCATACCTGCGGACCCGCTCTCAGCAGTGGCAAATCGACATGCTCCCTAGGAATCCGGGCAGGGTACATGCTCATTCGCAATTTTGCCGGAATTAAAGGCCTCGGCCTCAAAGCAGGCCGTCAATATCTCGTCTTTGGAGACCAAAGCTTGCTCGGGCACTTCGATTGGGCCAATACCGGCTTCTCCTTCGACGGAATCAGGACGGACTATAATACTGACTTCATGGATTCTTCGTTCGGCTGGTTCAGACTCAGCGAGACCGATCTTCCGCAAGGTGCACCGCTGGGAAGCGGAGGACCCAATCTCTCCCAAACGGGTCAAGCGAAAAATGCCAACGGGGATGTCGATATGCTGGTTTTCTATAACCAAATCAAGACAGTTCCATGGTCACTCATCGAACCCTTCTACATCTATTATAAGAACAATCTAGGCGCCACTGGCAATAATGCCCAAGGTCTCGGCACACCCAAGCACGGCAACCAAACCCGCCACATGATTGGGAACCGCATCGCTGTCAAAAAGGGCAGCTTCGACTTCTCTAATGAGATCGTTTACCAATTTGGACAAATGGGAGACACGGCTGGCAGCGCCAGCAGCTTGTGTGGCGCCCCCGGAGGCGAGGGGAAATGTCTCCACATCAATGCCTGGGCAACCAGAAACTGGATTGGATACACCGCGTTTACATTACCTGGAAAACCTCGAATCGCTTTCAATTTCGACTACGCCTCAGGAGACGGCCGTGCGAATTGCACCTTGAATGCCGCATATGGCGATTGTAAGACTGCCAATACATTTGAAAACCTTTATCCAACAAATCACATTCACATGGGCTACATGGATGTCATGGCCTGGAAGAACATGATGAGCTTCTCCGGGAACTTTCAAGCACGTCCAACAAATGACGACCATATTGAAGTGTGGTACACAAACCTACATCTAGCCAATGCCCGAGATAATTGGTATCGCGCCAGCCAGGGAGTCTATGTCTTCTCACGGCCTGACAACACCGTGACCCATATTGGTGACGAAATTAGCGCCGTCTGGACGCATTTCTTCATGAATGGCATGGTTGCCTTTCAAACCGGTTATGGTCATCTGTTTCCTGGTCCGTATATTTCACACAACTTAGGCCGCCGAGCCGTCGGTCAAGACTGGGCCTACGCCCAACTCTGGATCAACTTCTAAATGTCCTACTGCCACATCATAGATCTCCTCTCGGGGGCCACTCACAACTGGCTCACGACAACCCAAAATCCCCCGCCTTTGCAAATCGTCCTTGCAATTCACTGTACGTCTGCGTGACGGGAAACCGTGGGAATTCTTTCGGTAAATGCTCCGGCGGGCGAAAGAAAAAGCCGGCATCTGCCTCGCCTAACATCGCCGTATCGTTGTACGAATCGCCGGCCGCCATCGTCAGGAAGTTCAGCGATTTGAAGGCAGCCACTGCGTGTTTCTTTGGGTCCTTCATTCTCATGTGATACGCAACGATCCGGCCGCTCCCATCAAGTTCAAGCTGATTGCAGAAAAGCGTCGGAAACCCCAGTTGGCGCATGAGCGGCTCCGCGAACTGATAGAACGTATCCGATAAAATGACGACTTGGTATCGTTCACGCAACCACGTGAGGAATTCCATCGCTCCGTCCAGCGGACCCATTTGAGCAATGACACCTTGAATATCATGAATTCTTAACTGGTGCTGATCCAGAATCTTCAACCGTCGTTCCATAAGCCTATCGTAGTCCGGCATCTCACGTGTCGTGATCTTCAAATCTTCAATGCCGGTCTTCAACGCAACATTGATCCAGATCTCTGGCACCAGCACCCCTTCCAGATCCAAACACACCAGCACGGGCTTGCGCATTTCCGTCTCTCCTTCTCACCGACTAAAGCTTGCCTGCTATCAACATTCACTTGGCAGAATCGTGGCCACCTCCCGCAAAAGACTGGCTCAAGAAACGCCACGTTTTGTCCAAAGCCTGATCGAACAACTCGCCACCCTTCCACGTACGTCGACTTTCCTCCTCGTGTCGTTCAACCCATTCCAAGGCCAACGGGAGTGGGATCAAACTCGTAGGAGTGTTCGTAAGTTCCTGCCACATCAGGCCCAACACCGTGCTCACCTGTATCGGCACAGAAACTGGCTCAATCGGCATCTTGGTCAGGTCTTCACAGTGCATAGGCGGCGACGTTACGAGGAGCTCTCGGCACGCAGCGGGCCGTTCGTCATAGATGCTACAGGTCTCATCTTCGAGGAATGGACATGGGAGGCGCAATACATAGTACATCCGATTCACACCATCCAGAGCCACATCATCCGTCGTCAGAGAGGCTTCAGACAGTGCGGAGAGCTGTTGCCAGATACCGTGTGAAAGCAGACGAACCTTTGCTTCAGAAAAACGACGCGCGATACGATCTTGTTCCTCAGCCGGACGAGAACGGACCCAATCCCGCAACGCAAAGGCCTCCGGGGCCGACAGAGGAACCAGCATTCGACAGCATGCCGCACAGCCCTTATGACAAGATGGAGCTTTGCCGGACTCGATAGACCGAGCCACCTCCAACGCTTGCGCTTCCTCCCCCAGACGCCGCGTCAGGGGCACGATGGCGCTGACCGGCACAAACCCCGTAGGGACGTCGACGGCGCTCGTGACTTGCCCGGCCGGCGTGTTCAAGGCTATTTCAAACCGTTCCTGCAATGGCTGACTCCCCTGATCTCGGGATAACCCTGGTTAGTGGTGTCGTCACCTACTCCTGACCTGAAAGTAATACGCAGATGCAGGATCAATCAAGAGCCCCCCTCTCGACAGACCGTACTTTGGTCTACCCTATCCCTTCCCTCCGACTTTCGATAATTAGTGCTTGTCGCCGATACGGAAGACCTCACCACTTGCTCCTGCTCGTTCATACCCCCAAACGGCCTCACACCTAAGGCCATCTTCGGCATTGTAGGACTCAGAAAAAGGTGTAGACTATAACGTGCGCGGGTACATCGCCACTGTCTGTTTTCACGTATAGCCCATGCAAGGCGCAACTTGATAGCCTGTCAGCGCGGTGTACCCCCGCCCAATTCCAATCCTCACCTAATAGACACCACAGAACACGCAGGCACACCCCATTAGGTATTCGGGAACCGAAACCGTCACGTGCTGAACGCTAGCGCCTTCAGGACGCTTCTACACCACACCTAACCTTGCTCCTTTCGTAAAGAAACCCGATAATGGCACATGGAGCCACGTATCGTCTTTTCTGGCCACATCATCGGCCTCTTGAAAGAGTACATGCAGGACCTTGTCGATCAGGCCGCTCAAGAGGCACGCTCACAAGCGCAGTTTGGTTTCTCTGTACCACCATACCGTCCTGACCAGGCCATTTCAGATCTCTTGGCCCTCTTGGATGATCGCATTGAATCTGAGGGCGTCCAAGTTGGCATGTCGGCAGGGTTTCTCCATGACATGTGGAGTCTCTGTAATGAGGCGCTTGCTCCTGTATCAGACCGAGTCTGGTTGGAGGGAAACCTTGACAATCATGACATCGGAAAGGCACGAACGCGGGAGCTGACCTATCGGGTTCTGATCGAATTCATCGAGTCTCGCTCATGGGAGGGCACCTAATGTTTTCCCGCTTCATCCGGTGGTCCTTTACGGTCATCCTGATTCAGACCGGCATTCTAGAGGTGACTGAAGGATGGGCCGAGCGGGAGAAGATTGCTGATAAAGATTCCATAGTTGCACTGACTCCGATCGTGATCCAGAATCTTGAGCAACCGGTCTATCTCACCCACGCTGGTGATGGGTATTCGCGGCTCTTTGCCGTTGAACAACCTGGTCGTATTCGCATACTACAGGAGCAGACGATGCTCCCCGGTTCCTTTCTCGACATCTCTGAGCGAGTTCTTTCTGGCGGAGAGCGGGGCCTCCTGGGACTTGCCTTTCATCGCGATTACAGCCGCAACGGACGGTTCTTCGTTAATTACACTAGGAAGCCGGACGGGGCTACCGTGATAGCTGAATACCAACGTGGGACAACATCGACTTCGGCTTCGCCCGAAGAACGTATTCTCCTCACCGTGCCTCAACCCTACCCCAATCACAACGGTGGCATGATTTCCTTCGGACCGGACGGTTACCTGTACATCAGCCTCGGCGACGGTGGATCAAAAGGTGACCCAGAAAATCGTGCCCAAAATCCAGAAGAACTGCTCGGTAAAATCCTCCGGATCGATGTCGATCGCGGTGACCCATATGGCATTCCGCCGGATAATCCATTCGCCCAAGGAGGTGGCCGTGCGGAAATCTATGCTCTCGGCTTGCGGAATCCCTGGCGCTTTTCATTTGACGGCAAAACCGGGGAGCTGTGGGTCGCTGATGTCGGGCAATATATGTGGGAAGAAATCGACCTCGTCACCCGTGGTGGGAACTATGGCTGGCGAGCGATGGAAGGCACGCATTGTTTTAATCCATCCACCTCTTGTAAGACACCCCACTTTAGCTCACCACTCGCCGAATATTCACATGAAAGGGGACGCTGTTCAGTTATTGGAGGATATGTCTACCGCGGGCAGGGGCTTCCGGACCTGACGGCAACCTATGTGTATGGCGATTACTGTAGTGGGGAAATTTTCGCTTTGCCCTCAATTCAGAAAGACAGCCAAGTCAACAACCCACGTCAGCTACTCAAGACTTCCATTAAAATTTCATCCTTCGGGGAAGATGCAACCGGCGAGCTCTATGTATTAGATCATAACGGCGGCATTTACCGGCTTTCAGCACCATGATGCAGGATCAGTGAGGATCATCTTCTGCTCATAGAGGCCTTTTCCCGGACCACAGGCAAAAAGGAGAAACAGGAATGGCTCCCAAGAGATTTTGGTTGTTAAAGTCAGAGCCCTCTACATTCTCGATCGACGACTTGCGGCAATCACCCAGACAGACCACCTCTTGGGATGGAGTGCGAAACTATCAGGCGCGGAATTTCATGCGCACGATGGTCGTGGGCGATCATGTTCTCTTCTACCACAGCAATGCCAACCCGCCGGCGGTCGTGGGCATCGCGAAGGTCGTAAAGACCGCCTACCCCGATTCCACGCAATTCGACAAGAGGGACAAGCACTACGACCCAGCCAGTATCTCGTCACAGCCCAGATGGGACATGGTCGACATCAAATATGTGAGGACATTTCGCAGGCCTCTGACGCTGGATCAACTACGGATGGATACCAAACTGAAGAGGATGGCCTTACTACAGAAAGGCTCTCGGCTTTCCGTTCAGCCCGTGACTCCACTGGAGTGGAAACACATCATCACCTTGGCAAAAGAGTGAGCGGTACCCGCGCGTTAGATGCTCGCTTTACCGTCGTCCATGTAGCGATGCTGCCAGTCCAACCACGCATGGCCAAGCTCATGTGCCAGAATATATCGACGGCGGGTCACTGGAAGTCGCTTTCGCACATAGATGGTTTTGGTGTCGTCATCCCAAATTCCATCGGCATTCGCATCCCGCTTATCCATTTCCGTATCGGAGAGCTGTCGGACTGAAATCCTGTACCCGAATGGGAGGACAACTCGATTGGGAATACGCAACATCGTCTTTCGTTCTCTGAGCATCGTCGCCATCGTTCACTCCATCTAGCCTCACAATGAAATTAGCCTACCACAACCAGCTAGTCAGAGTGTCTTCATTTTTTCATCTTATATATCGCTGCTTTATGATATCTTTCCGGAAACTTGCGCCTAAATCTCATTTGACCCCTTCCCACATTCTTACCCATTCCACCAGTGAAGAAATTTGTGTATGATCGCCTTATGGATACGGTAAGGGGCGAACCACACCCCACTCCATACCCCAACTGCGTCCGCCTGGCTGGAGTGAAGGTCAGAGGCCGTGGAGAGGTGAAGAAGCTGGGTGCAACTGGCCTGCCGCTGCACGCCGGAGACCCTGTCTTGATAGAGATGGACGATGAGCTGACCTACGGCATCGTTCACACAGAACCCTACTCAACGCCGTTCCTTCCTCCTATGCGAGCCATGAAATCCATCGTGCGATTGCCCGATACAGACGAAAAGGCCTTGATCACCAGACTTGAGCAACTTTCCCAGGATGCAACCGCATATTGCCGTGCCAAAGCTGCTGAAATCGGCCTTCAACTCAAGCTGGTCGAAGTCTATGGAGCCATGAGTCGCCGGCAACTCACCTTTGTCTACACGGCTGAGGATCGGATCGATTTCCGAGATTTGGTTCGCGACCTGGCACGTCGGTTTGGCGGTCGCATCGAAATGCGTCACGTCGGGGTCCGAGAAGAGGCCAGGCGGCTCGGTGGGATCGATACCTGCGGCCTCGTGCTGTGTTGCGCAAGTTTTCTGACCGATGTGAAGCCGATCACGGCGAAACAAGCCAAAAAAATGGATCTGGCGATTGATGACCCCCGATTACTCGGAGTCTGCGGTCGGCTGAAATGCTGTTTACTGTTTGAAACGATGGACGCGCAGGGGAAAATCGCACCTCAAGCCCAACACCTCATCACACCGACCAGGCCCAATTCCTCTTCCCTGCCAACCCTGGAGTCATAGTCCAACCTTTCCCAACTTTGCACCTTGCTGTGGGGCTTTGACCAGGAAATAACCGAATCCTTTTCACCCAATCTCTCTCTAATCTGCAATCGAATTTGGAGGTGTTCCTCGACCTAGATGGGCTGGGCGAGCACTCCTCAAACCTAGGAGGGTTATAGGAATGAGAAAAGAATTGTTAGCCATTGTTGCTATGGCGGCTGTTGGATGTAGTGGAGTGGCCACCCAAAAGGCCGTGAGTGGGGAACCAGGCAGTCCAGCCGTCGGATACGATATCCATGTTCAGGCACCCCACATGATGGCGGACGGGACTCCAGGCGGCCCATTCCATCACTACTGCAAGGGCATTTCCGATAAAATCCTTCAATGCCTCCTCTTCGAATCCACGGATCCAAAGGCACCCTTGGTCGCAGTTGAATATTTTGTTGCCAAAGACCTCACTCGCAAGCTCCCTGCCATTCAGTGGCACCGTCATTTCCACGACCATAAGGTTGAGATTGCGACTGGCAGGGTCCAGATCCTGGATATGCCCGCTGACCAGGCCGCCAAGGTGGCGGAAACCGCGGCAGGGACCGACGGTGTCATCTACCATCTGTGGCAACATGGGCAGGAGTTCCCGGACGGTACTGTGAGCTTCCCACAATCTCTTGGACACAAATTCCCTGGATATTCCGATAAGTAAGTCAACCGAATGAGACGAGCTTGGCCCTCTCCTCATTAACTGGAGGGGGCCCAGGCGTCGCTTCACACAAGATACCAGAGGGGCTATGACAGAACGCCAAGCACGCTGGTCTTTGACCTTGACGGTAGTTGCTACGGGAGCGCTGATATCATGGAGTTCCGCTTCCTTTGGCGCCGACGAAGCCGTACTCAAACCGCGAGTGCCGATCGACCAAATCGAAAACGCTAGAACCTGGACGAATCCTCTTCCTGCGACAGAGGAAACTATTGAGAGGGGGAAGAGACTCTTCCACGGAAAAGCCTTCTGTGTGACCTGCCATGGGAAAGACGGCAAAGGATTAGGCGCTGATATTGAGCCAGGCACGCTCAGAGGTCCCCTACCGAGAAACTTCACCGACCAGGACTGGCAGGCGGCCCGAACGGACGGCGAACTCTTCTGGATTTTGAAGAACGGGAGCAAGGGCACCGCGATGGCGCCGTTTATTCCGCTTATTCTGACTGAGGAAGAAGCCTGGCAGGTGCTGCGTTATGTACGGTCGTTCGGCCAGACCCAGGGCAAACCCGAAGCGAACGGACAGCCGTAACAGGTTTGACGGTGTTCTCTCGTGTCACACACATACCCTTACAAACCGGCCGATCCTGAGCGCTCTTGGTCCTGTAAGAGTGACTGGACCGTCTCTCCGGCCAACTCCTTTTGCACAGCCTTGTCTCGTCGACGCAAGAGAGCGGTGACCGGATCGCTGGTATCGAGGTGGGGAAGGACCCAAGGTGGGGTGCCGTTGCGAACGCTATCCAGAACTTCTTTCACGAAGATCAGATCCGGTGATTTGATGAGGCTCACCCCTTCCGGTTCCTGAAGGCGACCCACAAACCCGTTCTCGACGAGTCGTTCGACCTCTTCCTCCACCAGAGACAAGGGCATGTTCAGTTCGCTCGACAGCTCCGGCAACCTCAACGGACGATCGCCCTTGAGGTACCGATGCCCCAGGACTCGTAATACTTTAAGGGCCGACTGTTCGCGAAACACGACGGTACCCTGTTCCCACAGCAGGCGCGATAAATAGGCTGTAGGGTATTGGTGGAAGAAGGAGAGCTGCGCACCGATGAGCACGATCATCCAACCAGCATACAGCCATAACAGGAACAGGATGAGCACCGCAAAACTCGAATAGATCGCGCTGTACTTGGCTGACGACGCAACGAATTTTGCAAAGGCCTCGCCCGCAATCCCCCAGAGGATCGCCGCGGCGACGCCTCCGACCAGCGCGGAGCGCAAATGGACATCCGTGTTGGGGATCATCTTATAGAAGAAGGTGAATACGCCACATAACATCAGGAAGGGAATCACTTCACCGCTCCACACGACCAGCGTCCCGAGCGGCTCCATCTCCAGAAGGCGCTCCACGACGGTGTGGTTGTGGAGTGACGCCAGCAGGCCGAACGCGCTAAAGACCAGGACCGGACCCACGAGCACCGCGCTTAAGTAGTCGGCAAACTTGCGTCCCCATGTCCGTCCCTCCCTGACCTGCCAGATCGCGTTCAGGGCCTGCTCAATCTTGTCGATCAAGGAATAAGTCGTATAAAAGAGGCCGCCTATCCCGACCACTCCCAGTACACCGATCTTGATATTGTCCACAAATCTCACGATGGTGGTCGTGATCTCCTGACCCTTGGGACCGAGTGGTTCAAGCGCCTGGGCTAACGAGGGCTCGATCACATGGTGAATGCCGAACGCTTTGAGGACCGAGAACATCACAGCCAGAAAGGGCACCAAGGACAGCAGCGTGGTGAACACCAGCCCGGCCGCCCGGGCATCGAGCAGGCGATTGCGGAACTCCATTCCGACAGCAGTGGCCAGGCGAAGCGCTTGAATTCCCAACCGCTGGATCAATGGCATAGACTTTAGATCCTTGGTCCAAAGGTCCTGCTTCACAAACTGGGAAATGCGCGTAGAGCTGGTCATAGGTCCTGCTGCTCCTAGCAGGGTGCTCACATCTTTTTGGTACCACACGTACGGTGGTGAATAGATACTGAAGCTGTCAGAATACCATCCCAGGATGCATTTCCCAAGGGGCGGGAACACTGTACCGCGAATGGTACCCGTTTGTTAATGGACTCATCATGCTTGAAACCATGATGTCCCGTATGCTCCTGGAAGCTCCACCGACAAAGTGACTGTCTTGCAGCCACGCAGTGTGATAGGGTCCCTTACCTTATGCCGGACTCAGCTCCTTCCTTTACCCTCGTCGATGTTCCCGGCGCGGTGCCTCTGCTGGGCCACCTCGGTGCGTTCAGGAAGCAACCCCTGGAGATGCTTACGGCCTGGTGGCGCCAGCACGGCGATGCGCTCCACTTTCGCTTGGGCACGAGGACACTCTACCTTTTCAGTCATCCTGATCTCGCCGAAGAGGTCCTGGTCAAACAATCCGACCGCTTTGTGAAGGTCTACGACCCTCAGCGGCCAACCGGCCTCGCACTCGTCCTGGGTAATGGATTAGTGACGAGTTCGGGCGAGGTCTGGAAGCGACATCGCCGCATCATCCAGCCGATCTTTCACCGCTCGCGCATCGCTACGATGGCCGATCGCATGGCCCAGGTAGGCGAGCAGCGGATTGCCGCATGGGAACACCATGCGGGAGGTACGATCGACATCGCAGCGGAGATGATGAAGCTCGCCCTTGAAGTGATCTCACAAACGATGTTCAGCACCAGTATGACTCAACACATCGAGAGGATCAGTCACGCCCTCCGCGTAAGCATCAAGTACGCCTTCGACTCGTTCAGTAATCCACTATTTCTTCCACTATGGGTGCCCACCGCACGCAACCGTGAATTTCATTCGGTGATGCAATTCATGGACGGGCTCATGTATGGGTTGCTCGCCGAACGGCGTCACAGCGGAGTGCACCATGACGATCTTTTGGATCTGCTCCTTCAGGCTCGCGACGAAGAGACTGGTGAAGGACTGAGCGATCGGGAGCTGCGTGATGAAGCGTTGACCATCTTTGCCGCAGGACACGAGACCACTGCGAACGCGCTCGCCTGGACCTGGTACCTCCTCGCGACCCACCCGGAAGCGAGAACGCGTTTTCATGAAGAGATCGATCGAGTCCTCCAGGGAAGAACGCCAAATGCCGACGATCTTCCACAGCTCCCCTACACACGCGCACTGTTCGATGAATCACTCCGGCTGTATCCGCCTGCCCCGGCCGTCCAGCGGAAAGCGGCGACTCCCACAACCGTTGGTGGTGTGTCACTCCCGGAAGGCGCGTTCGTTTTGGTCGGCACGTATAATCTGCACAGACACCCAGCCTTCTGGTCCAACCCCGAACAGTTCTTGCCGGAGCGATGGCTGGATGGCGAACGGCCAAGTAACCGCTATGCCTATATACCGTTCGGCGCCGGGCCACGTACTTGCGTGGGCCTCCATTTTGCTTCAGTCGAAGGACCACTCCTGCTGGCTCTGATCGGTCGTCGGTATGATCTACAGCTTGCTCAAGAGAAGGTCGAACCTTATCTGATGGTCACATTACGGCCGAAAGGTGGCATGCGCATGACGCTTCACCCGCGGAAGATTCCTGTCGCATCCACTGTTTAGGGCCAGTGGCAACCTCGTTAGCACCCAAAAGGCGCAGTGCATGCACGTGCAAGGGACCATCACCTAAATGGAAAGACTACTGGAGGGTTTTATCCGTGCGCATCACTGGAAGAATAGCGCCCGGTACAAGCGAGCTAGGTTTGGTGGGCCGTGTAGGGGTCGAACCTACGGCCCGCTGATTAAGAGTCAGCTGCTCTACCAACTGAGCTAACGGCCCCACCGGATATTGAATTGTCGATGCCGACCACAAAGGCGGTTTGGTGCGCCTGACAGGATTTGAACCTGTGGCCCTCAGCTCCGGAGGCTGATGCTCTATCCAGCTGAGCTACAGGCGCTCCCTCAACTAAGGAAGGTCACCTTAGCATAGCGTGAAAGAGACTGTCTAGATCGTACCCGTAGCTCTTCCCACCACCCCTCTTAATCAGGCAAGAATGCATACGGCAGCAACAATTCTCCGCCCTGCGCTCCATTATGGTGACAAACGGCGGCCAGTTCCTCCGCTTCTCTCCCAGCGAGAAGGTTTTCTTCCTCGCGAAGGGCGTTGGATAGCCGAATGAGAGGGACGGACGTCTGAATAATACAAGCGCCTGACACAACACCATCACTGTCCATCGGAAGTCCCATCGAGCGACAGACCAGCGGGCGATATTCATACACACCACAGCGTCCGTCGCGTTCCAGAGCTGGACATGGCAGCGCATCGAATCGTTCGACGAGTGTGTCCATCTCGTCATCCGGCCACCGATCAACGAATTGATTCATACGCAGGCGCGGAGCGGCAATGCGTAGCTGGTTGACCTGCTCCACTGCTGTGTCCTCCAGCCTCTTCCGGTCCTTCGAGGGAAGCGACTGAAGACCCTGCTGGATTTCCTGCTTATCAAGGAGCGTCACAGAAAAAAGACCGACACAGCAGTGGGAGCAGCCTCGGCAACAAGGGAGATTGTCGAAGAGCGAGGCCTTCGCACGTTCAAACCAGCGAGCAGTTTTTTTAAATAGCGGTCTTGGCTGCAAGAGGGGTGTCTCTGACACGTCAGGTTTCACCCGAGATCGACAGATCCACGATGAGTTCGCCTTTGGGTGAGTAAAAGCCTTGATTGTCGATTTGGACGATCCCATCGCATTGTTCTTGATAAAACTCGAGGATCCACCCATTAAAATCGTAGCCGTCGTCGGTCACATCATTCTCAGCCATACGCGTTGTCAGGATAAAGCGACACCGTGTTACGTATTCAAGCGCGAGTTGTGCCTCGATGCCTGCATGAGCGGACAGCATGTCCATGAATTGCTTCTTCTCCTGATCATACACATCAAGATAGCTGCCGCGATCACGTACACAAAAGAGTTGAATGGGCTTGCGATCACGATGGTATCCCAAGGCGATTTGAACCCATGCCCACTCCTGGAGAACCGATTCATCAAGATTTGGCGGGACGATCGGGCTTTGTCCACGAGACTGAAGGAATTCGATCAACAACTTCAGAGGAGGAGAGTTTTCCTTCTGACAGAACACGCGCGCATAAATAAAGTTTTCTGATCCCTCAGCACTAGGCTGAGAGGTACGTACGGATAAAATCGGTAGGTCTTTACCCACAGTGTTCTCTCCAGATTCCTCGCCTCGTCCGATTCACAGGAAGGACCATCCGGCTCTACTCTACCCCTCCATTTAATTAATCCGCAAGAGGCCACTGGACGCATTTTCCCCACGCCAGATGCAGTTTTTCTCGTTGACACGCTTTAGACTCTTGGCTACACTCTCGCGGGCTTTCACCTTGTGAGCACGAGTCCACATTTGGGCTACCCAATGCCAGCAAGGACGTTGGTGCGCCAGGCACATCAGGCAAAATTCTAGGCATCTCTCATCCCTTACCCTCAAGGAGGTTCACGAATGGCAAAATCAATGACGAAATCGCAAATTGCAGACTATCTCGCCGGGAAAGCCGGTATTACGAAGAAAGGTGCTGTACAGATCCTTGATGATTTCGCCGCCCTGGCTTATCGAGAGGCAAAAAATGTTTTTACCGTACCTGGCATCGGTAAGCTCAAGCTCGCCAACCGGAAGGCGCGTATTGGCCGTAACCCTCAGACCGGGGCAGAGATCAAGATTCCAGCCAAGCGTGTTGTCAAATTCCGCGTGGCGAAGGCTGCTAAGGACGCGATCCTCGGAAAAAAATAACTCCGCTTCGCATCCCAGTGCCCTTAAGAAGAGCAACTCGCTCGAGGCAGCCAGTTCACCAATGGTTTCAAGGTATTGAGGGGTCGAGACCTACATGGGTTCTCGGCCCCACTATCTCCTGAAACCTCAATTACGAGTGAGAGGGGCCAAGGCCACTGCCTCCCATTCCGTCGTGCCCGATTAAACGAATCGTGTCCCCGTCGTGGACCATCGAATCATCGCTGGCGATCTTCTTATTGATCGTCACCAAGACCTTCTTTTCTCGAAGCAGCTGGAGGATATGACGAAGTTGAATTCCTTGCCGCTGAATGAGTTGCCGAATGGACATAGGTTTGTCCACCTCACATGCCAGATCACGTTCTCCGTCAATAGTCTGCAACTGTCCGGTGAGAACGATGGTCACCATACTCCTAACTCCTGTGCGTCCGACGGCAGGCACTCATTGGCAGCCTCTAGTTGACTCACCAAGCATCACTGCTGATAATACAAGCGCATGCCGTCTCTCAATGTTCAAAATCCAGGAATGCCTGACCTTCAGTTTGTCCTCTTCGTATCGGCTCTGTGTACCTCTGATCTGACGACGATCAATCTCCCACCGGAGCTTCGCAAAACCATTTTTGACCGGTGCTGGTTGTTGATACACACCGAGGCACCACCGACCGATCCGAGGGAGAGAGTTCTTGACTTACGCGGTGGAACAGAACTTACCCTTGACGCCTGCGCCGCCACAATCCGATCCCTTCTTCTGGAGGCTAACATAACAACCCTCGTGTGGGACCACCCGGTAAGTGAGCCAAGCATGAACAGCTCGCCTGAGGCCATTCCGCTCGTCGATCGTTTGAGGAAATTGTACCCTGATAGACCGGACATCGTCGATCCATCCAGTCGGCCATCGAGCGGATCGAACCCGACTTCCTAAGCAAAGGATGCTATGCGTGTGACACGGATTGCTATTCCAGGAGTGCTCTTGTTCGAACCCACTCTTCTTTCCGATCACCGAGGGTCTTTCATGGAGACATATCATGAAGACCGTTATCGGAATCTCAGTATCTCCGAACGGTTCGTTCAAGATAACTTTTCGCGATCCATCCGGAATACACTCCGCGGACTCCATTTCCAGGAACCGCAGGCTCAAGGGAAACTCGTCATGGCGCTTGAGGGAACTGTGTACGATGTGGTTGTCGATATCCGCAAGGGCTCCCCATCATTCGGCAAGTGGTACGGAATCGAATTATCGGGAGACACCCTTCGACAGATGTACATTCCCCCAGGCTGTGCCCATGGCTTTTGCGTGACGAGTGCCACCGCGTTGTTCCTGTACAAGTGCACCGCCTATTATTCACCAAACTATGATCAAGGAATCCTCTGGAACGACCCAACCTTGGGGATTCATTGGCCAATCAGCGGGCCTATCCTCTCCTCAAAAGACCAGAGTCTCCCCACCCTCGCTGCGATGGACACGACACTTCCGGTCTACAGGTCGCCGACCTAACACCTTCTACATGGATCCATAGACGCATCTTGAAGCTACCTCGCATGGCCAAATAATAAGATCGCTGAGTCTCCGCTGTGCCTAGTGACAGTACGACTTCGAGTGTGGTATGAGTTCGGGTGTTTCCTTGCCCATATTGGCTCGTCCCCATCGTCTAGCCTGGCCTAGGACATTGCCCTTTCAAGGCAGTAACACGGGTTCAAATCCCGTTGGGGACACCACACCTTTCAATGCTGACGACGCCGTTGAAAAACTTACCCACGGCGGCCTCTCCTTCGAAGCAGTATCACTTCTCCCTGTCGCGCACCTCTCGCCAGACTCGTATCCGGTTCGGCAGTAGCTTCCTCAGGATCTGTCTCGTCTGCGCTGGATGCCGTTGGGCCAAGCCCGACCAATCCTTGAGGTAGCCTCGGAGTTCCTCCTCGACCCGCACCGGATCGAACGGCGTGACGGCGACCCCGTCGCGCACAGCCAGCTCGGTGGCCAAGCGGGTGCGCTGGTCCTCGTACTTCTTGATCTCTCCGAGAAGCGTCGAGAGTGCACCCTTCTACCACAGCGTGGGTGAGCCACCCAAATGCGCCCTCGACCTTGGCCAGGTCCTTCTTGATCGCCAGCCATCGCAGCCATCTGCCGATCGTCTTGGATTCAGCTTGTACCAGCTTTGTCAGGCGTGTTTTGCCATGACGGATATGCGCCTGTTTGGTCGGCATGTCCCCTGTCCTCCACAGGTCCTCGTGGGGAAAGACAAAGACCCCGCGACCGGTGAGGAACCGGTCGCAGACGCGAGGGGATCAGCCCCGCGCTCGGGTCTCCACGTCACAAGCAGGACGTGGCGTGCACCGTATCCTAGGGGCAGGCGGAATGTACATAGAGGCAGCCGCCGCGCTACTCGACAACGAGTCTATACGTTCATACTTTTATAATTTGAAGGTATTTAGTATCCTCATGCCTCATGAACTCTCCGATTATGACGATGCTCTCAACTAGCAGTCTGCTGAAAAACCATCTTTCATGACGGAAGTTTCCGTTTTTCGAGATAACTACGCGTTATTGTTTCGAGGGTGAGTGGATTCTCTGTGCC
>Ga0224496_10000366_pt1 | contig 31783 bp, 30 predicted proteins | sample SF_Jul11_sed_USG_2_FD_168127 | JGI IMG/M metagenome (GOLD analysis project Ga0224496, IMG submission 168127) | Sediment microbial communities from San Francisco Bay, California, United States - SF_Jul11_sed_USGS_8_1 | ecosystem: Environmental > Aquatic > Marine > Sediment | place: USA...
CATAGTACGGGCCAGTGCTATGGTGCCGCGACGATTTTTTAAACCATTGTCAGCTTCATTGAGAACCGGTTCATTAGTATCCTTGCGATTAAGGTCAGTGGTCCAGCCGCCACCCTGAATCATGAATCCGTCGATAACACGATGAAATACCGTGCCAGAATAAAAATTGGCATGAACATAGTCCATAAAGTTTTTAGTTGATAGCGGCGCGTGTTTGCTATCCAGAGCGAGATCAATGTCACCCATTGTGGTTTGCATTCGGGCGCACACATAATCTCCACTGTCGAGATTAATTTCGGTTTTAACCGGTGCAGGAGTTGAGACGGTTTGAGTTTTTTCATTACAGGCGGTTACGGTAATAAAGGGTATTAGCAGGGCGGAAAGTTTTAGCTTATTCATTAGTGTCGCTCGTTTCGGATTCGTTGTTGCTATTGTAAGTATTATTTTCATATTGGTGTATTATTTTTTTGGCAACATCCATCTGTTCATTATTGACGTGGAGAGAGGCGAAGTCAGATGCAGGGAGTTCACCTATGCCGCCCTGTAAATAATGGCCGCCAACATAGACTTCGATGCCATTGGATTCAAGCAGGCCTTTTAGAATATGAGCTTCAGTGATGTTGGCGGCGGAGTAGATTTTTATCATGGAAGTTTATTAGCGTCGTACCATGTGTAAACTTACCCGGTAGCAAGGATTAAAGCGGCAGCGATTGTTCGTGTAGTTAAATGGTGCATAGACGTTATGAGTGGCTTTTTCACTCTGGACTATTTGCCAAATGTGCGTCAGATCATTTTTCATCTGCAGGATGAGAAAGGCCGGTGAATTTAAAAATAAGTTTGCTAAAAGGTTTATTCATAGGGCGAAAAACATAAGCGGCAGCAGCAGGCATTAAGCTGTAGAAAAATCTTTCTTCATTGTCCTGTGCAACAAATAGCACTAATACAATAATAAAGATAATGGTTATTAAAGAATAAATAGCCCATGCAATTTTAGTGTAGTAAGCATACTGGTTATTCTGGTTATTCTGGTTATCTGGCATTTTCTTAAGTTCCGAGTAATAGTTATCTGCATTCTATCATTGGTTTTTAAAATTCGTCTAATGTTTAAACTGTGCGGGACAATATGCCCTGTTGTACAGTGTTCCACCTGAGTGCAATGTTATGGCCTGTTTAGCCATTTTATAAAATTAGAAAACTCAACCGTTAAGCCTGATATGGCATAGTGGTTTTTGCCGATGCTGCTAACCGGTTTTACTGTAATACTATGATCTGCTTTTTCAAAGAACAGACCGGCATAAGTACAAAAAGTTGCTGTTTCACTGAAAAATAATGACTCTTTTTGTGGAGATAGAAAGATTATGTCTTTTTCTTCAGGTTGCAGTTTGAGGTGCGAATGGGGGGGTTGTATTTGAGTGGCGTGATACCTTTCCGGTAAAACTTATGGGCGCCGACAAAAAATAAAGGTACAGTAAAGTCAAAAACAAAGGTTGATAGTGTGTGATTGAAGTACATGATTTCACCTGATGTCAAGAAAACAGCACTTAAATCACCATGACTAATTATTTGTTGAATGCTGTCTGGTGTTATATGTGAATAATGCCTGATGAGTGAGCGATTAAATTGTTCGGGTGTATATAGATTGGCCATTTCACCGTGTAGAGTCACCAGGCGACCAGGATTTGATAAGTTTTTTAAGAATTCTATAAAGTATTGCTGAGCTGCTAAATCTTTTTCTGGATTAGAGGTATAGCATATTTTCTGTTCTTGAAGCTCTGTGCTTTCAAAACATATATAGGCATTTGCTTGTGAGCTCAAGAGTAGAAGAATGGTTAGAGCGAAAGGTTTTTTATGTGGATGCATCGGGGTCTCTATCAGTCATATCGTCAGGATTAACCTGTGTGCGCACTTTTTTCTCGTGAGCCTTGTTTTTGTTGTTGCTTACACGTCTTCATCATGTTCGCAAATACACCCCTTAGGCGCCGCATGATCCCGTTTCTTGTTAGCCGGGTCCGTTGCCGGTTTGCCAAAATGTTTTACTCCCTGATACACCATTTGTGCCCTGAGCCAGCTCATGCCATCATCACGGCACATGGTTTTTAATAAACGATCGGCGAAGTCTTTATGATGCTGTGATATTTTTTGTTCTCGCATTAGCTGATAAAGTGCATCGTGTACCAGTGAGCCACGCATGAAGTTTTTAGTATCGATAGTGGGTCCGGAGGGGCCGTCCCATGCATAGCCTGCTTTGATGATCAGGTTGCCATCTGATGTCAGGTCAATAAATCGGGTGATGATGCTGGTTTCTGGAAATATATTAATGTTGATGCCGTAGTCATCGTGTAACTGGTATTTGTAACCTTTGCGATAACAGATGCATGTCATAATAACCTCCGTTGTTATTTGTGTTTGTCAGTGGTGCCTGAGTCAAAACTGATTTGTTGGCCGTGGAATTTAACTTAATCAGTTATTAATTTTAACGCTGATTCGTTTTGCAAATATCCGGTCTGAATTCATTATCCAGTGTGCCCTGGGTGCAGTTCCATACCAGTTTGTCTTTTAATAATTTCGGAATAAATATTAATGTCTGTGGTTGTTCTTTATTTAGTGCCTGTGCACGAACGGTAACGACAAACATCGCATGCTCACCAATGACGATGGATTCTATGATTTCATTGCTGATATTCTGTGGTAGATTGGCGTCGATGTTCTGATTGGGCCAGAAATTGGTTTTTAAAATAAATGCTGTGATGGTGTTGCGGGTATCAAACGCCAGGCCCAGTCCATTTTCGATTTTGCTTCTGCTGGCGTAGGTATTATAAAAAGGCAAAGCAACCAGATAGGCGATGATGATCAGCGCGGTGATGCCTAAAAGGATACTGGCATATTTGCGGATTTTTCTGTTTTTAATTTCTGGTGCCTGTGGATCGTATCCACAATGCAAGCATACCGCAGTGGCCGAGTTTTTAATGGTGCCACATTCGGTGCAAAATGTTTTTTCTGAAAAATTATCAAGCTCTTTCAGCTGTTGATGTTGCCTGGCTTCCAGTTCGGTTTTTTTTGTGTTTTCGAGGGCAGTCTGTATGAAAGATGAGTGTTCAGCAATTACGGTGGGTGCTACCGGTTCCATGATGTCCGGCAGCGCCGGTTCTTCTTTGACAGTATTAATAATTTTGCAAGCTGCACCGGTTTTAGTAATCGCAGCGTGATATTTTTCAGCACTGGTTTTGTCGAGATTTTTTTTAACAATGGTTTCGGGTTTTTGCAGCAGTTGTGCTGCCTGTTGTTCACTGGTTTTGAATAGCGCGGCAAGATTTTTGATGATCAGGTGTTTGTCCTGATCATCAGGGAGCTGGTTGGTGATGACTACCCGATAGGTGTTTTCGTCCATGTCACTCGTTGAGGTTGTGTATTATTAACGGTTGATGGCACGATAACCTATATCGGTTCTGAAATAAACATTATCCCATTTGATTTTGTTCACCAGCTGGTAAGCCGATTGCTGTGCTTCCGCTACAGTGTTACCCAGTGCGCAGGCGCAGAGTACACGGCCACCATTGGTGACAACCTTACCGTCTTTTTCTGAGGTGCCGGCGTGGAATACTTTTGTGGTGGCACTATCCAGGCCTTCCAGTCCGCTGATGATATCACCTTTATGATAATCAGCAGGATAGCCGCCAGCAGCCAGTACCACGCCCAGTGAGCAGCGTTCATCCCATTCGGTCTGATACTGGTCCAGTTTGCCTTCGGTGGCCGCCAGACAGAGTTCAGTGAGGTCTGATTTCATGCGCAGCATAATCGGTTGTGTTTCCGGGTCACCGAAGCGCACATTGTATTCCAGTACTTTTGAATTGCCCTGGCTATCAATCATCAGGCCGGCATAGAGAAAACCGGTGTATTCATTACCTTCGGCAGCCATACCATCCACCGTTGGGCGAATCACTTCATCGATTACCCGTTGATGAATCTCGGCAGTCACCACCGGTGCCGGAGAATATGCGCCCATGCCGCCGGTATTCGGGCCCAGGTCGCCGTTATCACGGGCTTTATGATCCTGTGAAGTGGCCATGGGTAGAATGTTTTTGCCATCGATCATGCAAATAAAGCTGGCCTCTTCGCCCTGCAGAAATTCTTCGATGACTACCCGTGCACCCGCATCACCAAAGGCATTGCCGGATAACATGTCCTTAACCGCCTCGATGGCTTCTGCTTCGGTTTGCGCCAGGATGACGCCCTTGCCGGCAGCCAGACCATCGGCTTTAACGACAATGGGTGCGCCCTGTTGCTTGATATAGGCAATGGCTTTATCAACGTCGGTAAAGTTGCCATAAGCAGCACTGGGAATATTGTGGCGGGCAAGGAAATCTTTGGTGAAGGCTTTTGAACCTTCCAGTTGTGCAGCGCCTCTGGATGGGCCAAAGACTTTCAGGCCGGCGGCTTTGAAATCATCGACAATTCCCAGCACCAGCGGTGCTTCAGGACCGACAATGGTCAGGCCAATGTTGTTGTTTAAGGCAAATGTTTTTAAGGCGCTGATGTCGTCTGCATTGATGGCAATGTTTTCCATTTTCGCTTCACGGGCGGTACCTGCATTGCCCGGAGCAACGAAGACTTTTTCAACTTTTTCAGACTGGGCTGCTTTCCAGGCCAGTGCATGTTCGCGACCACCGCCGCCGACGATTAAAACGTTCATAATAATTACCTAACTTTTGTGTCGCAAAGTTGCGAAGCAGTCAAAACCATACATGACTTTGACTGCTCGCCACAGGAATTTAATGCCTGAAGTGACGCATACCGGTGAAGACCATGGCCATGCCGTGCTCGTTGGCTGCGGCGATAACTTCATCGTCACGCATCGAACCGCCAGGTTGAATTACCGCGGTTATACCGGCTTCATGGGCTGCATCTATGCCGTCACGGAACGGGAAGAACGCATCGGATGCCATCACCGAACCTTTCACTTCGAGTTTTTCATCGGCAGCTTTAATGCCGGCGATTTTGGCAGAATAAACGCGGGACATCTGGCCGGCACCGACACCAATGGTCATCTGATTTTTGACATAGACGATGGCATTGGATTTTACGAACTTGGCAACTTTCCAGGCAAACATAAGATCGTTTAATTCTTCAGTCGATGGCTTGCGTTCAGTAACCACTTCCAGGTCGGATTCACTGACCATACCCAGATCACGATCCTGTACCAGCAGACCACCATTGACCCGTTTGAAATCCAGACTGGCTACTGCCTTGCCCCATTGGCCACATTCAAGTACGCGCACATTGGGTTTTTCACTCAATACTTTTCTGGCGGCATCATTAACAGTGGGTGCGATGATGACTTCAACAAACTGGCGTTTAATAATTTCAGCAGCAACATCAGCTTCCAGGGTGCGATTGAAGGCGATGATGCCACCAAAGGCCGATGTGGGGTCGGTTTTGTAGGCCAGATCATAGGCGCCCATGGTGTCATTCGCAATGGCAACGCCGCAGGGGTTGGCATGTTTAACGATAACGCAGGCTGGTTGTTCAAATGATTTTACGCATTCCAGTGCAGCATCGGTATCGGCTACATTGTTGTATGACAGTTCTTTGCCCTGGATCTGGCTGGCGCTGGCGACAGAGACTTCAGCTGGATGGGCTTCCTTGTAGAACGCTGCTTTCTGATGTGGGTTTTCACCGTAGCGCATTTCCTGCACCTTATCGAATTGCAGGTTAAAGGTGCGAGGGAAGTCGGTTTTGCTGCCATCGTTCTGGATGCGTCCCAGATAATTCGCAATAGCACCGTCATAAGCTGAGGTGTGTTCAAACGCTTTGACCGCCAGATCAAAACGGGTCTCGGCGGTGATGCCACCATTGTTGATTTCATTAATTACACGATTGTAGTCAGAGGGGTTGACCACGATGGTGACATATTCATGATTTTTGGCCGTGGCGCGTACCATGGTCGGGCCGCCAATATCAATATTTTCAATGGCATCTTCCAGAGAACAGTTTTCTTTGGCGGTGGTGGCTGCAAAGGGGTAAAGGTTGACCACAACCAGATCAATGGGGTCTATACCATTAGCTTTCATGACGTCATCGTCAATACCACGACGTCCCAGAATCCCGCCATGTATTTTAGGGTGCAGAGTTTTAACGCGACCATCCATCATTTCCGGGAAGCCGGTATGTTCGGAAACTTCAATCACAGGCACATTGTTTTCAGTCAGGGTTTTGGCTGTGCCGCCGGTGCTGAGGATTTCAACGCCTGCTGCGGACAGGGCTTTGCCAAGTTCTACTATGCCTGATTTATCAGACACGCTAATCAGAGCACGTTTTACCGGGCTGATGCTGTGTTTGCTCATGGTCGAGTTTTCCGGATTGTTGAGTGTGAAACAAAAAAGGGGGGAGATTATAACGCAAACCGGCATGCCGTATCAGGTGCATGCCGGTATTTTTTGGGTTACTTGATCAGGTTGTAGGTTTTCAGTTTCTTTCTCAGGGTGCCACGATTCAGTCCCAGGCATTCCGCAGCACGTGACTGGTTGCCGTCAACATAGTCAAGCAGGAGTTCCAGTAAGGGTTCTTCTACCTGTTGTAAAACCATGTTGTAGAGATCACTGGGTTGATCACCATCCAGCTGTATAAAGTACTGTTCCAGACAACTGCGCACCGTCTGATTCAGACTGCTACTTCTGGGCTTGTTTAAAGAAGTATCAATTGAAATTACGTTAGTATTTTGAGTATTCATGCGGCTATATTTATTTCTTTTTGTTTTTGAAAAAAAGCAACGACTTCTAACAGTTGTTGCGCCGGGTCTTCTACAGCATTAATCCGTTTCCTGAACTCCCTTGCTCCCTGATGCTGCATGCAATACCAGTTGATGTGTTTACGAGCAATGCGTACACCCATGTATTCGCCATAAAATGCGTAGAGGTTGTGCAGGTGATTCTGTAATAGCTCGCTGATTTCATTCAGTTCTGGTTTTGCTAAAAATTCTCCTGTTTCCAGATAATAATTTATTTCTCTGAAAATCCAGGGTCTTCCCTGTGCTGCACGACCAATCATGATCGCATCAGCATTTGTATAGTCTAAAATCTGTTTTGCTTTTTCCGGTGAATCAATATCACCATTGGCAATAACAGGTATGTTAATTTTTGTTTTTACTTCGGCAATGGTGTCGTATTCAACTTCACCTTTAAAGGCGCACTCTCGGGTTCTACCGTGAATGGCCAGTGCCTGAATGCCACTATTTTCGGCAATTCTGGCTATATCGACTGCGTTTCTATTTTCTTTATCCCAGCCGGTACGAATTTTTAATGTTACCGGTATATCAACCGCATTAACAACGGCTTGAAGAATATCGGCAACTTTCTGTTCATCTTTTAACAATGCAGAGCCGGCAGCAACGTTACACACTTTTTTTGCCGGGCAACCCATATTGATATCAATAATCTGCGCGCCCTTATCTCTGTTGTATCTGGCTGCATCTGCCATTTGGCTGGCTTCGGTGCCCGCTATCTGTACACTGATAGGAGCCGACTCATCCGTGTGATTAAGTCGTAACTGTGTTTTCCGACTGTTACGTAAATCCGGATTTGAGCTAACCATCTCGGATACAGCAAGTCCTGCACCTAATTGACGACATAGTTGTCTGAATGGCTGATCGGTTATTCCGGCCATTGGTGCAAGTATTACAGGTGATGCGAGTTGGTAAGAGCCTATTATCATTGTTCTGGTCCTGCTCCATGGACGGGTAATATTACTTGGAAATTACCCTGCATGAAACAAGGAACAGAACATTTTTTATGATTATTTTTAAGCTGTTTTAGAAAACAAAGACTTGCATCAATATTTGAATAGAGTTGCTAAATTTGGTGGGTAAGTAACGGAAATCTATTTTGGATGGTTAATTAATACCTGTGATTCTATTTCAGCATCCTGTTTACAGGCCTGTGGGATGTGTTCCAGTGAAACATTATTCATACGAATCAGATGATTAGCCAGGTTAGAGCTGATGTTTTTCATGATGACAGCGCTGATTCTTGGATGTGTGCCGAGTAGAAAATTAAAGTTGGTATGATCTATGCGAAGCAGTTTGCAACTGGCCTGTGCTATTGCATTCGCTGATCGAGTTTTCTGAGTAATGAGTCCTATTTCTCCGAAAATGTCACAACTGTGTAGTGTGTAGATGAGCCCGGTTTTGACGCTGGTGATATCCACTTCACCGGACAAAATGATATACATGCTGTGACTGGGATCATTTTCATTAAAAATGATTTCATTATTTTGAAATGAGTCAGGTTTACAGATGCCGAGAACCGTTTCCAGTTCTGCATTACTCAAGCCATAAAATAATGGAATTTTACTCAGAGATCGAATCAGTTTTTTAATTTCATCCATAGCAAAACCACCCATTAATTATTTAAGGAGTTTGGCATATTGCAGGAAAAATGTTAGACAGTAAGTTTAATTAACTGCCGAATCTGAGGGTTCGTTATGGTGAGCGCAATCGTCCGCCATGCCGGCAATGGCTTTTAGTTTGCGCAAATCAAGAATATGGACATATTTTCTTTGTGTTGTCAGCAGGCCTTCGCTCTGAAAGCGACTGAACGTTCTACTGATCGTTTCAATGGTCAGGCCGAGATAATTACCAATATCTTTGCGAGACATGCTGAGGTGGAATTCGGTTTCAGAGAAATTACGTAGTTTTAAGCGCGTTGAAAGATTAATCAAAAAAGCAGCCAGTTTTTCTTCCGCGTTTTTTTGTGCAATCAGCATTAGCAGTGTTTGGTCAGATGCAATTTCCTTGCTCATAATACGATATAGCTGATGATGCAGATTGGGCACGCTTTCGCTTAGTTCCTCAAGAATTTCAAACGGGATTTCACACAGGCTGGTGGTTTCCAGTGCGATAGCCGAGCAGGGGTGTTCGTAATTATGGATAGCATCCAGCCCTAATAATTCACCGGGCAGGTAAAGGCCGGTAATTTGCTCATCACCCTGTTCTGATTCGGTATAGGTTTTTATTGAGCCACTGCGCACGGCATAAATGGAGGTGAATTTATTGCCGGTCTGGAACAGGAATTCGCCCTTTTGCAAGGGTTTGCGGCGTTTAATAATATTGTCCAGCTTATCCATATCACCTAAATCCAGACCTAATGGCAGACACAGATCATGCAATTTGCAACTTTTACAGGCGGTTTTAAGTGTCGACAGTTTTATAGGCTTTGTGGTCATGGATTATTTTTATTTCACCTTTAATTGATTAAGCATAAGAACTTAATAAACATTTGCCAAGTTATTTTACCTGTAAAGTTGGATTTTGGCGAAATTAGTGCTATTTGCCACCGCCCATGCAGGGAGGAGAGGCGGGGGCTTCACCTTTTTCAGCCCATTCCTGTGGTGTCATGGTATGTAATGACAGGGCATGAACCGGTCCTTTCAGTTCCTCGGCCAGGGCTCGGTTGATCAGTCGATGTCTGGCAACCAGCATCAGACCATCAAAATCATCGGATACGGCAATTACCTTGAAATGAGACTCGGAGCCGGGGGGGACATTATGCATATGGCTTTCATTAATGACCTCCAGATGCTCTGGCTTGAGAGTGTTTTGCAGCTTGGTAATGATATCGGTTTCAATGGTCATGGCGGTGTCCTGATTCAAGGTGCTAATGATAACAATACTTTGGCCTGAATACAGGGGTGATTGAGAGGGATTTTGGGGTAGTCAGGGATAAATAACAGGCAAAAAAAAGGTCGACTTACATGCTTGGCATTATAAATCGACCCTTACTCCCCCCCAGGAGATTAGGTGCCCGTCGAGTGGGCTAAGCTGTAGTTAGAAAACAGAGTAGGGAGAACATCTGTCTGTCTAACTTGGAAATAAGCTTATAAGTTAAATGGGGTTTTGTTTTTGATATATATCAACTACTCATGATAAGTGATTTATTTGAAACCCACTGGTTCTCCTGGTAGAGCTGCAGGGACTGGAAGTTGTTTTTGTAGTTCATTTTAGGATGATTGCGGATCCAGTAGCCCAGATACACATGAGGTAGCTGATAAATCTGGGTGAACCATATTTGCTGCAATATGGCATGGGTGCCCAGGCTGCGTTTGTTTTCATCGGGATCAAAAAAGGTATAAACCGCGGACAGGCCATCCGCCAGATGATCGGCGACGGTGACGCAGATTAATCGGTTAGCCACTCTGGATTCGATAAAAAGGCTTTGTCTCCAGTCGCAGAGAAGGAACTGCTGGAAATCATTTGGTTCAGGATTGGCCATGCTGCCATCATGGTGGCGTACATTAAGGTAGCGCCTGTAGAGATCAAAATATTCTTCTGTATAGCAAGCCGGGGTGATTCGGGTAATGAGATCACGGTTTTTCTTCAGACAACGACGTTGATTACGATTGGGCTGGAATCCGGAAACCTTGATACGGCAGGCAATACAGGCCTGACACGCGGGGCAGTGGGGACGATAGACAAAGTTACCACTGCGACGGAAGCCTTTACTCACCAGAAAGCTATAGAGATTTTTATTCATCTGAATCTGCGGGTCAGGGATGATATTGGCCGAATTGCGATCAGCATAATAGCCGCAACTGTGTTCAGCAGTCAGGTAGAGGGATAGGCTTTGGGTATTCATAAATGTATTTTAGCATTGAGTCTGTTTGGGATGCCTGTCTTAGCAGTGCTATAATCGCCGACTTTATTTTAATTATCTGGTTAATCCTATGACACGGGAACAACGTATTGCACAGCTAAAGCAGCGACTGACTCAGAGAATTCTGATTCTGGATGGCGCTATGGGTAGTTTAATTCAGACCTACAAGCTGGATGAAGCCGGATATCGGGGCGAAAGATTTAAAGACTGGGGTTGTGATGTCCAGGGTAATAATGATTTGCTGGTGCTGACCCAGCCACAGATTATTAAAGATATTCATAAAGCATATCTGCAGGCGGGTGCCGATATCATTGAAACTAATACTTTCAATGCTACTTCCATCGCCATGGCAGATTATCAGATGGAAGAGCTGGTTTATGAACTGAATAAGGCCGGTGCAGAAGTGGCTCGTCAGGTAGCGGATGAGTTTACCACCGATGACAAACCCAGGTTTGTTGCCGGCGTGTTAGGGCCAACCAATCGTACGGCGTCGATTTCACCGGATGTGAATAATCCCGGATTTCGTAATGTTACATTTGACCAGCTGGTAGATGCCTACCTGGAAGCCTTGCGTGGTCTGGTGGATGGTGGCAGCGATATTATTTTAGTGGAAACAATTTTTGATACCCTGAATGCCAAAGCAGCATTATTCGCGATATTAAAATATTTTGATGATTCAGGTATAACATTGCCGGTGATGATTTCCGGCACCATTACCGATGCTTCAGGTCGAACTCTTTCCGGACAAACGGCAGAGGCATTCTGGAATGCGTTAAATCATATTCAGCCAATTAGTTTTGGTTTTAACTGTGCCCTGGGGGCAAAAGAACTGCGTCAGTATATCGAAGAACTTTCCGGTCTTGCCAATTGTTATATTAATGCCCATCCGAATGCTGGATTACCCAACGAGTTTGGTGAATATGATGAAAGCCCCGAAGTAATGGCGGCAGAAATTCTTGACTGGGCCAACTCCGGGTTTCTAAATATTATTGGTGGCTGTTGTGGAACCACGCCAGCACACATAAAAGCCATTGCTGATGCTGTTTGTGATGTTGCGCCACGTAAAATACCTGATGTCCCTGTTGAGTGTCGTTTAAGTGGTTTAGAGCCCTGTAATATTTCTGCGGACACTTTATTTGTGAATGTTGGTGAGCGTACCAACGTGACCGGTTCTGCACGATTTAAACGTTTAATTCTTGAAGAAGATTATGAAACTGCTTTAGACGTTGCCCGTGAACAGGTTGAAAACGGTGCGCAAATTATTGACATCAACATGGATGAAGGGATGCTTGATGGCGAAAAGGCAATGGTAACTTTTTTGAATTTGATTGCCTCAGAGCCGGATATTTCCCGTGTGCCGATAATGCTGGACTCTTCCAAGTGGAATATCATTGAAGCCGGGTTAAAATGCATTCAGGGTAAAGGCGTTGTTAATTCAATCAGCCTTAAAGAAGGTGAAGAAAAGTTTATTGAACAGGCAAAGTTGTTACGGCGTTACGGAGCTGCTGCGATTGTTATGGCCTTTGATGAAGTCGGGCAGGCTGATACACGTGCCCGTAAAGTTGAAATCTGTACGCGGGCATACAATATTCTTACCAAACAGGTTGGTTTCCCGGCACAGGATATTATTTTTGATCCGAATATATTTGCCGTAGCGACGGGTATTGAAGAACATAATAATTACGGTGTTGATTTTATTGAGGCTACTCGTGAAATCAAAAATACTCTGCCCTATGCGATGATATCGGGTGGTGTGTCTAATGTGTCATTTTCATTTCGTGGTAATAACCCGGTTCGCGAAGCCATTCATGCGGTATTTTTATATCATGCCATTAAGGCCGGTATGGATATGGGTATTGTCAATGCGGGACAGCTTGCTGTCTATGATGATCTGCCGGATGAGTTGCGTGAAGCGGTTGAAGACGTTGTTTTAAATCGGCGTGATGATGCTACCGAGCGTTTGCTGGATATAGCCGATAAATTTAAGGGCGACGGATCTACGGGTAAAAAAGAAGAAGATCTTGAATGGCGTACATGGCCGGCAGAAAAACGTATTGCACATGCCCTGGTAAAAGGTATCGATGCCTATATAGAAGAAGATACCGAAGATGCCCGTAACTCGTTTGATCGCCCCATACAGGTAATTGAAGGGCCGCTGATGGATGGCATGAATCTGGTCGGTGATTTGTTTGGTGATGGTAAAATGTTCTTGCCACAGGTGGTTAAGTCAGCGCGTGTTATGAAAAAAGCGGTGGCTTATCTGATTCCTTTTATTGAAGCTGAAAAAGATGGTGTGGCACGGTCCAATGGCAAGATTTTGATGGCGACTGTGAAAGGGGATGTGCACGATATCGGTAAAAATATTGTTGGTGTTGTGCTGCAGTGTAACAACTTTGAAGTTGTTGATATGGGTGTTATGGTACCCGCTAATCGTATTCTTGAAAAAGCCAGAGAAGAGAATGTCGATATTATTGGCTTAAGTGGTCTGATTACACCCTCACTGGATGAGATGGTGCATATCGCCAAAGAAATGGAGCGTTTAAAATTTAATATTCCACTGATGATCGGTGGTGCGACAACATCAAAAGCTCATACGGCTGTAAAGATCGAGCAGAATTATCAGGGTGCTACCGTTTGGGTTAAGGATGCCTCGCGTGCTGTCGGTGTTGCTCAAAATCTGATTTCGACTGATCTGAAAGATAATTTTGTAGAAGAGTTGCGTAAAGATTATGAACAGGTCAGAGTAAATCATGCAGGGCGTCGTTCACAAACTAAATGGGCAAGCATTGAGCAGGCTAGAAAGAATGCAGTTGCAATCAGCTGGGATAGCTATCAGCCAACAACACCTGATGTTAAAGGCGTAAAAGTTTTTGATGATTATCCGCTGACAGAAATCAGAGAGTATATTGACTGGACGCCTTTCTTTTATGCCTGGGAACTAAAAGGCCGATACCCAAAAATCCTCAGTGATGCAGAGAAAGGTGAAGAGGCCAGCAAATTATTTAATGATGCACAGAAAATGATGGATACCATCATCGCGGAAAAATGGCTGCGGGCAAAAGCCGTCATTGGATTATTTCCGGCAAATGCCATTGAAGGTGATAGTGTGGAGATCTATGCTGATGATCAACGTGACACTGTTTTAATCACGCTTAACTTTTTGCGTCAGCAGACAGAGCAGCCACCGGGACGTCCGAATCACTGTTTGAGTGATTATGTGGCACCTAAGGATACACAGCTGAATGATTTCATGGGCGCGTTTGCCGTGACAGCAGGTCTCGGTATTGACGAGCATGTAAAACGCTTTGAGGCGCAGCATGATGATTATCAGGCCATTATGTTAAAAGTACTTGCGGATCGTTTGGCTGAAGCGTTTGCGGAATTAATGCATCAACGGGTGCGTAAGGAGTTCTGGGGTTATGCAGCCGATGAAGAACTGGGATGCGATGCTCTGGTTGAAGAACAGTATAAAGGTATTCGTCCTGCGCCAGGTTATCCCGCCTGCCCGGATCACACAGAAAAATCCAAACTATGGCAGCTGCTCAATGCGGATAAGAATGCGGATATTTTACTGACAGAACATTTTGCCATGATGCCTGCGGCCTCAGTGAGTGGCTGGTATTTTGGACATCCGGATGCCCGTTATTTTGCCGTGGCAAAAATCAATCGGGATCAGGTTGAAGATTATGCCAGACGTAAAGGCATGACAGTGGCAGAAGCAGAAAGATGGCTGGCGCCTAATCTTGGTTATGATGTTTAAGCAAAAACTCAGCTGCATTGCTGAGTGATATGCCGCTTAGTGGGAACTCATTGCCAGATGTTTGAGGAAGGTGTTGATGTCATGATTATTGGCATCCAGTTCGCGAAGCGCTTCTGCAAGTTCGATTTGTTCATTAGGTGAAGCGGATAATATCTGTTGAATAATCTGGGTGCTGTTAATCAGCTGCGGTTTGCCGTTAATATTGATTTCCCATTGTTCAACAGGCAAATTTTTCTTTTCAAAAAACTTGTGCAGATAAGCCGATGTAAATTTGCTTAGATGCTGCTTCGACATTATATTTTCCGTTGATCTGTATTGTTTCTGTATTTTAAGCTTTCACCGGAAAGCTTATTAATTACTAATATACAAATTTTCTCATGAAGTCGGTATAAAATAACATCACTGAATCTGATAGTTATGTAGGAATTTTCTTACATGAGGATTTTGTTGTGGCAGGTTATTAATTTATTGAAATATCAACAAGTTGGAACAGGTGTTTGGGTGCTGTAAATAATAATTCTGGGTAGTTTTATTTATATTTATCGATGTCTTTCCATTTGACATTCCAGGGCGTGAATAACCAGTCTTTTGTACGCGTGATTAGTCCACGTCTGGCCAGAGGTTCAGCCTCTTTTGTTGGTGGTTGAGATAGTTTGTTGTTAGAGTCTGATGCCGGTTCGATATGTGTGGGTAGCGGCGTGTCAGTTTGCGGGCTGGTTAGATTACTATCGAGCTGTTCTGATAGTATCGGCATATTCTCAATTGGGCTGCCAGATGAAAAATAATCAATATTCATGCGCAGGTTGGCTCGCATTTCATCCAGTTTCCTTTTCATGTCTTCAGGGAAATCTGCGCGTTTTATAAGATTGCTTAAATCGTGATTGATGGTTTCCATGCTGCTTTGAATTTTATTTTTACAGATGGTTTCCTTTTCATCCAGTTCCTGAATTTGATTGTTGATGAATTTTTCTGGCAACGGAAGGAAAAACGGTTTGACTGGTTCATTTCTTGATTTTAAAGCAATACGAAGGGCAATGGAGGTTTGAGCGTTTTTCTTAAATTCTGCAACTGATGACTCTAAATTAAGCTCAGAGGATAAGTTACTGTCATTGCCTATTTGGCCTGCAAGTTCATTTTCATCCTGTTGCGATATTTTTAGAACCTGTTTGATGTCACGGTTAATTTTAATATCCGTGTTGGCCAGGGTATGTTTAAGTATTTCAGTGGACTGGGCTTCAAGTCTGTCGGTCAGGCTTTTGAAGTTATTTATGATTTTTTCAGGAATATATGATGTCGGATTGCCCATTAAGAGTACTGATTGTAAACCCTGATGCAGGCGACTTAACATGCTGGTTAGCTTTACAAGTTTTTGTAAGGCGGTTCGTTTTTTATTGATAATGGCCAGTTCTGCAGCCGGATCATTGTTGGTGAGAGTGCTCATCTGTTCCTGGTGACTCATTAATCTCCCTCTGATAATAGTGCATTAATGTCTGGAATGCATATTTTTCAGAATATCCAGATGAATTTAAATCAATTCGTCTACACTCATAATGAGTGTAGAAATCTATGGTAAAAGTAGAGATATAAATGGGTCAGGAAATTAAAACCAGTCAATTTAAGTTATCTGATTTTGAAGATTTCAAAATGGCATTGCAGCAGGAATCAACGCTGTTAGGTGAGTGGTTTGATGGTAACTTTTTTTCCAGGCAATCACTGGTTAGCGGCTATGAGCTGGAAGCGTGGTTAATAAGTCAGGATTATTACCCCAGCCCTTCTAATGAGCAGTTTCTTGCTAATGCCAATTCACCATTGTTAACTCAGGAACTTGCACAGTTCAATATTGAATTAAATTCGGTTCCATTGAAGCTGGATAATAAAATGCTTTCGGAATGTGAGCGGGCATTTACCCAACATTGGAAGTTTTGTCAGCAAACCGCAAAAGCCATTGATTGTCAGTTGCTGAGCATAGGAATATTACCCAGTTTGAAGCCTGATCATCTGACTATGAGCAATATTTCTAATCAGGTGCGTTATCGTGCATTAAATGAGCAGGTATTAAGGCAGCGTGATGGTGAATTATTTAAACTGAATATTAGTGGTCATGAATCTATTAAGCTGACACATAGAGATGTCATGCTGGAAGCGGCATCGACATCATTGCAGATTCACCTTCAGGTAACTCAGGAGCAAGCTGCTAGATATTATAATGCTTCTATTTTGCTTTCTGCACCGATGGTGGCTATCAGTGCAAATTCACCTTTTCTATTTGGTAAAGATTTATGGGCAGAAACACGTATACCGGTCTTTGAGCAGTCAGTTGATGTTGGTGGTTATGCGGGTGCAGCACATGGGCCTGTGCATCGGGTCAGTTTTGGTACAGCTTATGCCAGGAATACATTAATGGAATGCTTTGAAGAAAATATTCAGCATTTTCCGGTTCTTTTACCCATGAATTTTGAATCAGAAGTGAATGCAATGAAACATCTGAGTTTGCATAATGGAACTATTTGGCGCTGGAATCGCCCATTGATTGGGTTTGATGATGATGGTACGCCACATTTACGTATTGAACATCGTGTCATTCCAAGTGGACCGAGTATCGTTGATAATGTAGCAAATATGGCTTTTTATTATGGTCTGGTTTTTTACTATGCAAATATGGATATGCCTGCAGAATTGCAACTGGAGTTTTCACTGGCTCGAGATAATTTTTATACGGCGGCACAACACGGTCTTGATAATAAAATTAACTGGCCAGGCTGTAATCGATGCAGTATTCGGCATTTGATTTTGCATCGTTTGCTGGATGAGGCTGAGTCGGGATTACGTTCATTAGGTATGGATGAAAAAGATATTGAAAAATATTTGAAAGTGATTGAAGCAAGAACCGAAAATAAACAAACAGGTAGTGAGTGGCAGCGTAAATTTGTGAAATTGCATGGAAGAGATATGAATAATTTAACGCGTGTCTATTATCGCAATCAGCAAACAGGTGAGGCTGTTCATAACTGGGATTATGTCGGTGATGAGTAATATGTTAAATGAAATAAATGAATTACCTGAGCGATTTCTTGATGTCAAAGCAGATCAGCTTCTGGAATTGCTTGGCAAGCCGACATTAATACATTTGCAGGGTGAAAAGTCTGAACCCCTGTTTGTATGTACTTTATTGCATGGTAATGAAACGACTGGATTTTACGCAGTTCAAAAACTACTAAAAAAATATCAGCAACAGACGCTGCCACGAAGTTTATCAATATTTATTGGTAATGTTGAGGCTGCAGCAGTGAACATGAGGCGTCTTGATCGGCAGGCTGATTTTAATCGTATCTGGCCGGGAACAGAGGATGATTATCTGGCTGAGGCGCACATGATGAGTCAGGTTGTTGATATTATGTCGCAGAAAAAGGTTTTTGCCAGTGTCGATATACACAATAATACAGGTCTGAATCCACATTATGGCTGCATAAATGTGCTGAATAAAAAATATTTGTCATTAGCAGGTCTATTTAGTAATACAGTTGTTTATTTCACTAATCCGAAAGGCGTTCAGTCTGCTGCTTTTGCACCGGTTTGTCCTGCGGTAACCCTGGAATGTGGCCAGTCCGGGCAGATGGATGGCGTGTCACATGCCACGGGTTTTCTGGATGTGATTCTTAATTTAGATCAGTTCTCAGCTGAAGTGCATGAGCATATTAATCTTTATCATACGGTGGCGCGAGTGTTTGTCCCCGAAAAATATTCTTTTGGATTTTCTGATGATGCAACCATAAATTTCTACCCTGACATTGAGATGTTTAATTTTGTTGACTTAACAGCAGGTCGATCCTTTGCAGCCATTGAGCCAGAAAGTCACGCCTTCCTGCAGGTGATGAATGAAAAAGATCAGGATGTGAGTGGTGAATACTTTACTACGATTGATAATCAGATTGTGTTAAAGAAATCCGTTATGCCATCAATGCTGACGGTCAATACCACTGCTATTCGACAGGATTGTTTGTGTTATCTGATGGAGAAAATTCAGATACCTGATTAATAGAATACAGGCCTGGGTAGTAGTGGTTCGATTTCATTTGCAGGTAATGGTTTGCTAAATAAATAGCCTTGTATAGCATCGCAGGCATTTGCGCCGAGAAATTCCAGTTGCTCCTGTAGTTCAACGCCTTCAGCGATAATGTCCATGCCCATGCCATGTCCCATGGCAATAATGGCTTTTACCAGTGCTGCATCTTCAGGGTCATTTTTTACATCTTTTATAAATGCCTGGTCAATTTTTAGAGTGTCGATTGGAAAGCGCTTTAAATAACTCAGTGATGAATAGCCTGTGCCAAAATCATCCAGTGATAATTTAATGCCCAGTGATTTTATTTTGTTTAAACGATCCAGTGCCATGTCCGGTTCAAGAATAATAGCACTTTCAGTTAACTCGATGCCCAGATATCTGGCAGGCATTTCGGTTTCGGTTAATATGTTCTTGATCATTTTATTTAGATTGCTTTGCCTTAGTTGTTTGGCAGACAAATTGACAGAAATGATAAGGGGTTTGAATCCCTGTTTTATCCATTTTGCACCCTGCAGGCATGCCTGACGTAATATCCATTCACCTATGGCCTGAATCTGTCCGGTTTCTTCTGCCAGTGGAATGAATAAGGCGGGAGAAATAAAACCTTTTTCAGGGTGCTGCCAGCGGACCAGTGCTTCCAGTCCGATTACCTGTCCGGTAATCACCGAAACCTGCGGTTGATAATAAATATGAAATTCATTATTGCTCAGAGCTTTGCGTAGATTATTTCCGAGAATCAGTTGTTGCGCGGCGGCTTCATTCATTGACTGGGTATAATACTGAAAATTATTTCTACCCTGATCTTTTGCATAATACATCGCCGCATCGGCGTTTTTCAGTAAAGTGTCTACATCTTTACCATCATCGGGATAGAGCGCAATGCCGATGCTTGAAGAGGTAAATACTTCCTGTTGGCCAATATATATGGGCTGATTTATTTCATTAACCATGCGTTCGGCGATGCGACTAATCACTTTTATGTCAACAATGCTTTCCAGTAGAATAATAAATTCGTCACCACCCAGACGTGCAATCGAAGGATTGATAGGGGCGTTGCTGTTTAAGGCAATTGAATCCGAGCTTCTGATGCAGTTTTGTAAGCGTTCAGCCGTGGCCTGTAACAGTTTGTCGCCGGTGCTGTGCCCTAGTGTGTCATTAATTAATTTGAAACGATCAAGATCGAGAAACATCACAGCCAGTTTTGTATTGTTTCGTTTGGCGCTTGCTATGCAGTGAGTAACCCGGTCTCTAAATAAATGATTATTGGGTAGACCTGTCAGGCTATCATGATAGGCCATGTAAGCCATCTGATCTTCAACCAGTTTTTTTTCTGAAATATCACGAATAATGGCAATAACCTGGTCGCTTTTTACCAGCATCATGCGAACTTCGTAATAACAGGTTTTTTTATTATATATTTCAACAAATTCAAATAATACCGTGCGTCGATTGCTGATAACATCTTCAATGGCCGATATGAACTGATGTGAAATTTCGCGGCTGGTAATTTCAACAATAGACTTGTTAATTAATTTTTCGGTTGAAAAGTAATGGTGGCTACCGGAGCCGGATTTATAAGTGATGATTTTTCCGGTTTTATCCAGATGCAGTAATTGATCAGGGATGGCCTGAAAAATAGCTTGAATTTCCTGATTGGTTTGAAACAGTTCTTCAGCGCTTAATGTGAGTGAGTGGTCCAGCTTTTTGTAAGTATCGTTAATGCTCTTTAAAAAGGCCTGGAGATCCTTGTTGGAGATATCGGTCTTCGAGAGGTGTTTAGTAATCTGCTGTTGCAGTAATTTTACAAAATTTGTCATGATTACAGATTCTAGACCATGAAATGGCATCCTTGCCCTGACTTAAAATATGGATTTATTCTTTGCTATAAATTTGAGCTCCTTTGCTGACAAACTCAATGGCTTTTTCTTCCATGCCTTTATTCAAGGCTTCTGTTTCTGACAGGCCATTTTCTTTTGCATAATCTCGAACATCCTGGGAAATTTTCATGGAACAGAAATGCGGTCCACACATGGAGCAGAAGTGGGCTACCTTGGCCGAGTCCTTGGGCAGGGTTTCGTCATGGTATTCGCGTGCCCTGTCCGGATCCAGGCCCAGATTGAACTGGTCTTCCCAGCGGAATTCAAAACGTGCCTTGGACATGGCGTTGTCGCGAATTTGTGCACCGGGATGGCCTTTGGCCAGATCCGCAGCGTGCGCAGCAATTTTGTAAGTGATGATACCGACACGCACGTCTTCCTTGTTGGGCAGGCCCAGATGTTCTTTTGGTGTGACGTAACAGAGCATGGCACAACCGTACCAGCCGATGTTGGCGGCACCGATGCCGGAGGTGATGTGGTCATAGCCGGGGGCGATGTCAGTAGTCAGTGGGCCTAATGTATAGAAGGGTGCTTCAAAGCAATCGGTGAGTTCCTTGTCCATGTTTTCCTTGATCATCTGCATGGGCACATGACCGGGGCCTTCGATCATTACCTGTACATCATGTTGCCAGGCGATTTTGGTCAGTTCACCCAGAGTCTCCAGTTCGGCAAACTGGGCTGCATCATTGGCATCGGCCAGTGAGCCGGGACGCAGACCATCACCGAGCGAGAAGGACACATCATAGGCCTTCATGATTTCACAGATATCATTGAAGTGGGTATAGAGGAAGTTTTCCTTATGGTGAGCCAGGCACCATTTCGCCATGATAGAACCACCACGGGATACAATGCCGGTGACACGGTCAGCAGTGAGTGGTACATAAGCCAGACGGACACCGGCATGGATAGTGAAATAATCCACGCCCTGTTCAGCCTGTTCTATCAGCGTGTCTTTGAAAATTTCCCAGGTCAGGTCTTCAGCCTTGCCGTTAACCTTTTCCAGTGCCTGGTAGATCGGAACTGTGCCGATGGGCATGGGTGAATTTCGTAAAATCCACTCACGGGTTTCATGGATATTTTTGCCGGTCGACAAGTCCATCAGGGTGTCGCCGCCCCAGCGGGCTGACCAGGCCATCTTTTCGACTTCTTCCTCAATAGAAGAGGTGACTGCCGAGTTGCCAATATTGGTATTGATCTTGACCATAAAATTACGGCCAATGATCATTGGTTCCAGTTCAGGATGGTTAATATTAGCCGGGATAATGGCGCGACCTCGGGCTATTTCATCACGGACGAATTCAGGGGTTACTTCATCCGGGATGCTGGCACCAAAATTCTGGCCCGGATGCTGTTTTAGCAGTTTGCTGTATGCCGGGTCCTTGCGTAGTTCAGTCAGGCGCATGTTTTCGCGAATTGCCACATATTCCATTTCAGGCGTAATAATGCCCTGACGTGCATAGTGCAGCTGGGATACATTTTTGCCAGCTTTGGCTTTACGGGGCTGACGGATATGTTCAAAACGTAAATGGGCAAGTTGAGGATCATTCTGTCGAGTCTGGCCGTATTCGGAACTGGGGCCATTCAGTAACTCGGTGTCATTGCGTTCTTCAATCCAGTTAGAACGAATATCGGGCATACCTTTCATTAAATCAATTTCGATATCCGGATCGGTAAAGGGGCCGGAGGTATCATAGACAGGAATGGGTGGGTTGGTTTCAAAACCCAGACTGGCGGGTGTGTCTGACTGGTTGATTTCGCGCATGGCAACGCGAATATCGGGGCGTGAGCCCTGAATATAAATTTTTCTTGAATTGGTGAACGGCCGTGTGATTTCTTCTGAAAGTTTAGCCGTCTTGTTAATAAAATCTTCTGGAATGGCACTCATCTATAATTTCCTCATGGTTTGAGGGGCAGGCAACGGCGGGGGGAGTACCGAAGCTTCCCTACGCCAGTATTAACCGGTTCAGGTTCTAAGGGTATTTTCTCAGCCTGATAACAGGCACCCCTAGCCTCTATTAATCGTTTAGTTTATATCTATTAGGTCAGGAAGCCTACCCCTCATATTTGCCGGGGCCAGATTTATAGCCGTTAATGACTATTGGTTCCTTTGATTAACGGCACGGGTTAGAATCACCTTAAAGAAAATACTATTAGATGGGGAAAATCATGAGCATAGCTAATCTCGATCAGGCGCATTACAACATGATAGTGCAACAGGTTCGTCCCTGGGATGTGCTGGATGACAAAATACTGGACACATTAAAGCAGTTGCCCAGAGAGGCTTTTGTAGTGGATGAATATAAAAAACTGGCTTATGCGGACACGTCTATTCCTCTGGGTAATGGCCAGGAAATGCTGCATCCCATTCTGGAAGGTCGTATGCTCCAGGTACTGAATATTCAGCCAATGGATACTATTCTGGAAATTGGTACCGGCAGTGGTTTTCTGACAGCCTGCCTTGCTCATCTTGGTTATCATGTTACCAGTATCGAAATAGACCCCAGTTTAAGCCAGTTGGCAGCTAATCGATTGCATCAACAGAATCTGGTCAATATTGATCTGGTCGTTGGTGATGCGCTGGAAGTGATGGATAAATCTAAACAGTATGATGTGGTGGTGGTTACCGCTTCTATGTCAGATGTTCCTGATGCTCTTAAAAAGTCACTTGCCATAGATGGGCGATTATTTATAGTAACCGGTGAAGACCCTGTTATGAGTGCTCGTTTAATTACACGTGTGGCAGATGACCAATGGAGTGATCGTATTCTGTTTGAGACTTCCATTAAACCGCTGATTAATGCTGAGCCAGTAAAGGCATTTGTTTTTTAAAATAAAACGAAAATGAAGAATTTTAAACAAGCAATTATTTTAATGAGTATGGTTGTTATGTCATACCCGGCAAACGCGTTTGATTTTCTTCAGGCATTTAATCTGGCAGAAAAAAGTGATCCGGATTTACAGGCGGCTGAATATAATTATCAGTCCATACTGGAAGTGCGTTCGCAGTCAAAGTCTTCATTGTTACCACAGCTTGGTCTTAATGTTTATGTTCGACATGACCAGTCTGACATTAGTAATAGTTCAGATCCTGTCCTGATGCCTAATGAAAAGCAAAGTTTTAATACGGATGGTTATTCATTTTCATTAACACAGTCACTGTACGAGCATGGATTGTATTTGCAATTAGAACAGGCCGATCTAACCATTGCAGTGGCGACAGTCGAACTTGAGCGTGAACGACAGGCTTTAATCATGCGAGTTGCAAAAGCTTATTATGATGTGCTCGCGGCACAGGATAATCAGAAATTTGCAAGGGCAGAGAAAAATGCGATAGAACACCAGCTGGAACAGGCACAAAAAAGATTTGATGTCGGCATGATAGCTATTACCGATGTAAAGGAAGCAAGGGCTCAATATGATATTGCAATTGCGCAGGAAATAATTGCCGATAACAAGGTGTCAACAGCGCATGAAGCTTTAAAAGTATTGATAGGTGAAATACCAGAAGACTTGCATAATTTGGCTGAAAATATACCGCTGATAACACCAGAGCCGGTTGATATAAATATGTGGGTTGATTCGGCAAAGAAAAATAATCTGGCACTTAAATCAGCAGCATATGCAGTAGAGCTTGCACAGAAACAGGTGGATATAAACCGATCCGGTCATTATCCATCGCTTAATTTACAGGTTAGTCATAATTATTCCAGTCCAGATGGTGGTTATTCTGTGGTGCGTGATTCGACTGATACTGTCGCCGTGCTTGAATTGAATGTGCCTTTATATAGTGGTGGAATAACCAGTTCAAAAACACGACAGGCTGTAGCTGAAGTGAATAAGAATAAATCATTGCATGACAAATCATTACGGCAGGCTGTGCAGCAGGTGCGTGATAGTTATCTGGGTGTGAACGCATCAATTGCACAGGTTAATGCTTTAAAACAGGCGTTGATTTCGACTCAAACAGCTTATCAGGCGACACGTGCAGGATTCCAGGCGGGTACTCGTACGGCGGTTGAGGTTCTTGCTGTGCTGCGTGAACAATATCGTGCAGAGCGTGATTATGCACAGACACGATATGACTATATTTTGAATATATTAAGTCTAAAACAGGCTGCAGGTATTTTATCAAAGCAGGATGTCATTCAGATTAATCAATGGTTAGCCAAGTAAGGCTTTATGATTAAGGCTGTCAAAGTAAAAGATTATCTGGCCCCTCATTTTTGGCCGACATGGTTCAGTATCGCGCTGATTCGATTTGTTTCTAAAATGCACCTGGGTGTGCTTGAGAAATGTGGTGCCGTATTAGGCAAGCTACTTTACTGGTTAATGCCAAAGCGTAGACATATAGCAGATGTCAATTTACGTTTTGCATTCCCTGATTACACAGATAAACAGATTAAAGACATGATTAAAATCTGTTTTAGAAATGTGGGTATCGCGGCATTTGAAGTAGGACTGTCATGGTGGGAGCATGAGCGATTACTGGCGCTCTGTGAGATTGAAGGTCTTGAGCATTTGCAGCAGGCACAGGCGAAAGGTAAGGGCGTTATTATCTTAACAGCACATTTTACCTGTCTGGAAATCGGTGGCCCCGTTCTCAATCATTATGTTCCCTTTCAGGTAATGTATAAACGAGCACACAATCCATTATTTGATGCCTTTATGCGTTATCATCGAGGCCGATTGTATAAAGCCATTGTTGATCATCACAAGCCGATCAGTTTAATCAGAGGTTTAAAAAAAGGTTATGCCGCCTGGTATGCACCAGATCAGGATTTTGGTGGCAAGGATACGGTTTTTGTGCCTTTTTTTGGCGTCGAAGCAACGGCATTAACTGCGCCGGCACGATTTGCTGAGATTTCCGGCGCACCGGTCGTGCCTTATTACATTATTAGAAAAATGTCTGGCAAAGGTTACAAACTGGTAATTTTGCCGGAGCTTGAAAATTTCCCCACGGGTAATGCAGAAGTGGATGCCTTAACGGTTAATCAGACAATTGAGCATCTTATTTTACAAAATCCTGAACAGTATTTGTGGATACATAAGCGATATAAAAACAGGCCAGAGGGTGAAGCCCCTGTTTATCTGGTGAAATAAGAATGAGTTATCGCCTGTTATTGATTGTATTTTTTCCATTCGTATTTTTTTATACATTAAAGATAGCGATTCGTTATCGTTGTTTGACTTATTTTCTTCAACGACTGGGTTTTTTCTATCCTGTTGTGGGGCCAGATGTTATCTGGTTGCATTGTGCTTCAGTCGGTGAGGTTAATACGGCAATACCGTTAGTTAAACTGTTTGTAAAACATAATCCTGACCAGCGACTGGTTCTGACTACAACTACACCAACGGGTGCAAAGATTGTTAGCCAGAATAATATAAGCAATGTGGTCCATTGTTATCTTCCTGTGGATATGCGTTTTTCTGTTAGACGTTTTTTAAAGAAAATAAAACCTCAGCTTGCATTGATTATGGAAACAGAATTATGGCCAGAGTTATATCGATGCTGTCAGCAGTTTGCAATTCCTATTACCATCATCAATGGCCGCTTATCTAATAGAACGCTGAAGGCAAATACCTGGTTAAAAAAACAATACAAGTTAGCATTGGCCAGGGTAGATCATGTTCTTGCGCGAAGTGAGGCTGATAAGAAAGGATTTATAGAGCTGGGTTGTGAGGCAGATAAAATAGAGGTGCCTGGGAATTTAAAATTTGCCTGTGGTAGCAGGTCAAAGCCTGGTGATATTACCGGCTTTACCGGGCGTCATTATGTGCTGGCGGCATCAACTCATGATGATGAAGAACTGCAGTTGGCGCATTTGTGGAAAAATGTGAATAACCAGAATCATCTATTGGTGATTGTTCCCCGGCATCCGGAACGGGGGCGTGAGATTTTTACTAACATCCAGCAACTGGGTATGGATGTAGCTTTGCGCAGCAACAAAGATGTTGTCACTGACGAGACGCAAATCTATATAGCGGACACGCTGGGTGAGCTGGTTAATTTTATGGCGACAGCGGATATTGTTTTTATGGGTGGTTCACTGGTTAAACATGGCGGGCAAAATATTCTTGAACCTGCACGTTTGGCAAAACCTATTATTATCGGCCCCAGTGTTTATAATTTTCAGCAGGAAGTTGATCTGTTTCTGTCGAATAATGCCTGTATTCAGGTTAATGATGTTGATGCGTTGACTGAGGTTATCAATAATCTTTTGAATGACCGTGCCTTAGGTGATGAGCTGGGCGCGCGTGCTGCTCAGTTAATGGTGCATCAGAGTCATATTGCTGAGACATACAGAACCAGCCTGAAAAAATATTATAAAGATTATTTTTTATAGTAGGCGTTTTGTAATGCTTCCCAGTCTTCGTCCTGATATAAAAACAATGTTTTGCAGTTGCGTAATTTAACCAGTGAGCGTTTCAGGCGGGCAAGATTGGTTTCTTTCCATGAGCCATGTTTTTTAATCTGGCCACGATCAAAATCAATAATAAAAATTTCGTTATTTTTATCGAGTAAAATGTTATTGGCATTCAAATCTGCGTGATAAACGCCATGATCATGAAATTGTTTTATAGTGCTCGCTATCTTTTTCCATTGATCATGGGGTAACTGCCGTTGTTCCAGAATCTCTGCCAGTGTCTGCGTGTCAGGTATTTTTTCAATAATAATATCAGCCTGATAAAAACCAAACGCTCGATTGATACAGGCGGCGACAGGTTTTGGTACAGGAAGACCGCTATTATAAAGTTCCTTGAGCAGATTCCATTCATGCCAGGAACGGGATGAATTTAATGTCGGGCACCAGTAGGTGTCATTAATAAATCTGGAAACAAAACCACCACGTCTATAATGGCGTAGTACCCACTGATGATGATTGTAATTAACAAACCAGGCAGAGCCACGGCCTCTGCCAATTTGTGTAACATCACCATGATGTTTCAGCCAGCCGGGATTAAATAATTGAGCGCCGGGCATGTTAATGGCTGCTTCATCATAGAGAATGTAACAGTGATTATCCTGTTTGATTCCGGTAATAATTGCTGATGTCATTAAAATAACTATTTATATTGAGTGTCAGGCGCAGCATACACTAACAATGTCTGGATACCAAAGTCAGGCAATCAGTTCTTTTACTACCGATGTCCAGCCATCGGCGATATTTTGATGATTGTATCCACCTCCACCCATAACCAGCAGTTTTCCGTCACAGTAACGATTAGCAATATGGACGAGTGACCGTGTGGCATGGCTATGTGCATGGAAGGAATATTTCAGGTGTGTAATGGGGTCATTGGCCATGCTATCAACACCGGACTGGAGCAGGATAAATTCCGGTTCAAATTTTTTTAGAAATGATTCTGCCTTATCCCAGGCCTGATAAAAATCATTATCATCAGCACCGGGTGACAGAGGGATATTAAGTTTCAATCCCTGGCCAGCGGCCAGTCCGGTTTCAGCCTGGTTGCCAGTACCGGGATAAAGGTGCTCACCAGATTCATGGATATCAATAAAAATAAGATGCGGGTCATCTTCAAACGCATAAAATACGCCATCGCCATGGTGGGCGTCGATATCAATATATAAAATCCGGCTCATGCCTTTGAGCTTGAGGTACTCAATGGCGATAGCGCAGTCATTAAATACACAAAATCCAGCAGCACTATCGCGACGTGCATGATGCAAACCGGCAATGGGTACAAAGGCATGCTGATAATGATGATTGAGTAACTGGTTAACTGCGTCAATCACCGAGCCAGCGACATAGCTTGCTGCTTCAAAGATGCCTTTAAAGGCTGGCGTGTCACCTGAGTCGAGATACCCCTGTCCTGTGCGGGATTGTTGCATAACCCTGTCGATATAAGTTGGTGTATGAAATAGTTCAATAATGTCTCTATTGGCCATGACCGGCTCTAAAATGTCGATCTGATGATCAAGGTGCTGGCTTTTAAACGCTGTTTCAAATGCCTGATGTCGACCGGGCCCAAACGGGTGCTGATTACCGAAGCCATAGGATGCCAGTTTTGCACCCAGATACACGCAGGTTGAGGATTTTTGTGACATAAAATTAATAATGGCCGTTATTTTTTGCACAGGCATGGTGCGTATTGCTTATTGTGTTAATTAGTAATAATTAACAGGGGGAAGATGTCAATATATAATTAGGCGAAAATTTAACTTGTTGATAATTAAAGGAATATAATTTTAGATTAAATTTTAACCAAATTGTAACAATGTTTATGTTTATTAAGGTTTAAGGCCTGAATCAATATATTATCAACAGAGTTATCCACAGTAATTGTGGATAGAATGCAGATTTTACCAAACCAGCCTGATCAGTGTTTTAAATATCAATTTGGGTATCATTTTCTGCTATCATTCCGCACCAGAGTTTCAATCTTGGGACTCGTTTAGTGGGTCAGGTTTTCCGGAAAACCTGATTTGTTTTTTTCTCCGGCTCTCAAGGGCTTTACAAACAAATTTTCAACGACTATATCTATCTATTCGTGTAATTGATTTTTATGGATGTTTTATTTATCAAGGTTTTATTATGATTTCTTCTGTTAGATTGTTAGCTGTTTTTGCCTTACTGAATGTGGCGATTGTTAATCAAGCTGTGGCCAATTCTGTATTTGCCGATAAGAATAAGTCAGCACATGAGTTATCCGGTGCGGAACAACAAACTATTCGTGCTGAATTTGAAGCAAAATTTGCTCAGAAAGATGCTGTTATTAAAGTAAATTCCAAGGACCCCTGGAAAGCCAAGGAACAACGCGAGAAATCAGGCGGGGATGAGCGTTCAGCTACCTGGGGTGATTGCCGTGAGTCAGCATTGAAAAATCGATTTGGATGTTACAGAGATAAGAAATCACCATATCAGTGTGAACGCCAATATGAAGCGCGTATCAAATTGTGTGATGATAATCTTTAGTCGATTAGCTGTATAGTTTGTGAATTAGCAGGATGCCAGCAATATAACAGGGAAGTATAAATAGCATGGCAAAAACCTTGCTATATCGATCCATCTCCCTGTTCTCTTCTTCTGTTAGATCCGGATAATTTGATTTTCTTATGTGGGTCAGTGCGTACATGTCCCAGCTTATGACGTAAATCAGTAAGGGTATAGTCAGCCATTGAACTGATGCGATGAGCGCTGTATGCCAGTAACAATAAATAAATAGAAAACAGCCAATACCTGACACTATTTCAGCGCCCTGATAAAAAATACTTTTGCGATCAATTCGATTTTTGAAAAACGAAATAATAATAACGACGGTCAGAATAGCTAAATAGAGTGTGGCCCACCAAGGCATAGTCGCACCTGTATTTATTCTTTAACGTTTAGAGTAGTTGATATCTTTGATTTTTGTAGAATAAAGCTCCGTTAGAGTGCTTGTTTGATGAAATAGTGAGAGAGTTCAAGAGCTGCCTGTTGATCGCTGGTGAGATCCTGATCATCATGTATTTTGATTTGATCAGCTGACGGGCCAGAATGTAGTAGTGTTTCTAGCACAGCAGACAGAGCATGTATGCGTTCCTGGGCAATAATGAGCTCCAGCATACGTGAATAAGGTTTGAGCATGTCAATGCAGTTGAGACTGATTCTGAGCGGCAGTTCTTTTCTTAGGCCTTCTTTGGAAATATAAGCTAAAGGCTGGCTGTCGACCGTTTTTAGTGATTCGGTTGTTATCGAATTCAAATTGTTCTGGCTTTCTTTGAGGCTGAAATAAAGCTGTTTTAGCAGGCTTTCTATTTCTTTGCGTTCTTCATAGCCTGTTCTTTGTAGAAATTGATGACGGTTAGCCGTGATGGTGAGAAAGTGAATGACCATGGTTTCAATGGCCTGAGATAATGATCTGGCGGTGTATTCGCTTTCCGGGCCAAACTCGAGCTGGGTATCGAAACCGGTTTCCTGTAGTTTGATCAGTAGAGAATTATTTATACTTTTTATATCAACCAGTAATGAGTTGATGCTAGTCAGGCTGTTCATTTTCCAAGTGTGTCCTTGTGTTGCAGCGTCATTATTTTTTTGTCTTCCTGCAGATATCCCTTTGTTATCAGTTAATGTGAAACTGTAACCAGCCTGTTCCCGTTAGATTCCTGTGAATCTAAAACCTGCTCTGATATCTCAGCCATCTCCTGAATTGCTGTCGCTACTATATAGTGTGTATGGTTTTTAAGTCAAGTACTATAGAATGTGGATTAGTCTGTGAGTAATCTGTGGATAACTTGTGATTAACGAGCGCAGGCCAGGCTAGATAAGGTAATAGATTACATAACCTGCCGCAATAAACTGTGCGGCATGAAGAAGATTTTGTGACAGCTTTAATGGTCTGATCAGTCTTGCCGACTCCGGTTCATGGGATTGTTTAAAATGATGTTGAATAGCTTTGAGCAGGTGCATATTGGCAAAGATGTAACTAACCGCAATGATGGCCAGCAGAAAGGCAGATTGTTGATACTTGAGCAGAGCAGCCAGGGTGCCGGCCATCAGGCTAAGGCTGGCATTCAGGCGATAAAATTTTCGATAAATGTCTATTTGTTGAGACAGATTTAGTTGTTGGGTAAATAAGGGTTTGTAAATAACGGTTAATAGCAGAAGGCTGCCCATCAAGGTGCCGGTCAGGCCTGCTGTAATTAGAGTAAGGGTGTCATCAAGATACATAAACGAATTGTAGCATGCGGTAGTGGTGCGACAATTCTGGTTCTACAGCTACCAGCAGTCCAGAACTGGACTGCTGGTAGCTGATGATTAATAGGAGTCCAGGCTCCTCATACTTTTGGGTAATAGCCTGAAATCAACCAGTGAGCTAATCAATGCTTTGATGAAGGTCGCTTCATCTTCATGAATCATTTTGTAATACTGGATTTTCATTGTCAGTGCGCTGCCAAAAATAATGGATACCAGGGCCAGCATTGATCCCAGTGCCAGTGTCGAAACACCGGTAATACCCTGGCCGATGGTACAGCCCAGTGCGAGTATACCGCCAATGCCCATGAGTACACCGCCAATGATATGGGTAACAAAGTCTCTGAGGTTTACAAACCATTCAATACGGAAGCTTCTTGAAATGACCGACCAGAACAGTGAACCTGCAATCACGCCAAACAAAGCAGCAAGACCAAACGTAAATGCATTGCTGTTAAATCCACTGACGGCATAGCGTAAGCTTTCGCCAATAGGATTAATGAAGGTATATGATTGAACCGCGATGCCATCAGGGCGTTTCTTTTCTTCCAGCATGCTCCAGTTTTCGTCACTGGCATAGCCGGTCCAGCTATAGGATTCACCATCTAAATCGATGTGAGCCATGCTGCCACTGACATACCAGGCACCGACAACACAAAGGCCAATCACAACACCAGCCAGAATATTGTTTTTGGTGCTACGAAAATCAGCCGATCTAAAGACCAGTGCAAGAATGATCGTACCGA
>Ga0224496_10000367_pt1 | contig 31755 bp, 31 predicted proteins | sample SF_Jul11_sed_USG_2_FD_168127 | JGI IMG/M metagenome (GOLD analysis project Ga0224496, IMG submission 168127) | Sediment microbial communities from San Francisco Bay, California, United States - SF_Jul11_sed_USGS_8_1 | ecosystem: Environmental > Aquatic > Marine > Sediment | place: USA...
CATGCCCAAAAAGATTCGATTGCACCGAAGTGAGCTCGCCGTTCCCGGCAGTAATATCCGCATGCTGGAAAAAGCCCCCAACGCGGGTGCCGATGCCGTTTTCCTCGACCTTGAAGATGCCGTTGCACCGGACGACAAGGTGCAGGCACGCAAAAATGTGATTCAGGCACTGAATGAGCTGGACTGGTCGAAATGCAGTGTTTCGGTGCGCATCAATGGCCTCGATTCGCACTACTGCTATCGCGATATTGTCGATGTGGTCGAACAGGCTGGCGACAAACTCGACACCCTGCTGGTACCCAAGGTGGGTAAGCCTGCCGAACTGGAATACGTCGAGCTGCTCCTGAGCCAGATCGAAGCCGCCTATGGCTATGAACCGATCAACCTGACCGCGCTGATCGAAACCGCGCTGGGCATGGCCAATGTCGAAGCCATTGCCAAAAGCTGCCCGGATCGCCTCGAAGCCCTGCACTTTGGCGTCGCCGACTACGCTGCCTCGACGCAGGCACGCACCACCAACATGGGTGGCGCCAATGCCGATTACACCATGCTCACCCATCCCGACAAAGACGGCCACCGCGAGCGCCACTGGGGCGATCAATGGCACTTTGCCATGTCGCGCATGATGGTCGCCTGCCGGGCTTACGGCCTGCGTCCGATCGACGGGCCATTCGGCAATATCGAAGATAAAGAGGGCTTTCTGGCCGTCGCCCATGCCGATGCGGCGCTGGGTTACGAAGGCAAATGGGCGATTCACCCATCGCAAATTGCGCTGGCCAACGAAGTCTTCACCCCCTCGGAAGCCTCGGTCAACACCGCCCGCCAGATCCTGTTTGAAATGGAAAAGGCCGCCGCCGAAGGCAAGGGTGCGGTCTCGCTCAATGGCCGCATGATCGACGCCGCTTCCATCCGCCAGGCGCAGGTGATGGTCGATAAGGCCAACCAGATCGCCAACTCCAAAGGCTAAGCACCATGAATATCCACGAATATCAGGCCAAAGAACTGTTCCGCTCCTACGGCATTGCCGTGCCCGCAGGCCGCATGGCTGACACCGAGGCCATGGCCGGTGATGTCGCCGAAGAAATCGGCGGCAAGAGCTGGGTGGTCAAGGCCCAGATCCATGCCGGCGGCCGCGGCAAGGGCGGCGGCGTGAAGCTGGCCGAATCCGTGGAAGAAGTGCGCCACCACGCCGACCAGATCATCGGCTCGCACCTGATTACCGCGCAAACCGGCGCGCAGGGCAAGCTGGTACAGCGGGTACTGGTCGAAGCCGCGCATGAGATTAAAAAAGAGTTTTATCTTGGCCTGATCATCGATCGCACCCGCCAGCGCATTACTATCATTGCTTCCGCCAGCGGTGGCATGGACATCGAGGATATCGCTAACAGCCATCCTGACAAAGTTATCCGCGAAGCGGTTGACCCCGCCATTGGCCTGCCCGAATTCCAGTGCCGGAAAATCGCCGCGCGCATCGGCCTGACCGGCGAGCTGATGCCGCAGGCGGTGAAATTAATGCGCGCCCTGTACCGCTGTTTTCGCGACAAGGGCGCCCTGATGACCGAAATCAACCCGCTGGCCATCGTCGATGACAACAAACTGATGGCGCTGGACGCCAAAATTTCTTTCGACAGCAATGCGGTGCATCGTTACCCGGAGATCACCAGCTACCGCGATTTTGACGAAGAAGACCCGAAAGAAGTCGAAGCCACTGGCCACGGCTTGAACTACATCGCGCTCGACGGCAATGTCGGCTGCATCGTCAACGGTGCCGGGCTGGCCATGGCGACCATGGACGCCATTAGTCTGCACGGCGGCTCACCCGCCAATTTTCTCGATGTCGGCGGTGGCGCCTCGCCGGAAAAAATCGCCAATGCCTTTCGCATCGTGCTGAAAGACCCCAACGTCAAAACCATTCTGCTGAATATCTTTGCCGGCATTAATCGCTGCGACTGGGTCGCCACCGGCGTAGTGCAGGCGATGCAGGATCAGAAAATTAAAGAACCGGTGATCATCCGCCTGTCCGGCACCAACGTCGAACTTGGCCAGAAAATTATCGACAACTCCGGCCTGCCCTTTATTGTCGCCAAGGACCTCGATGAGGCGGCGCGCAAGTCGGTCGAAGCCGTGCGCAGGGTGACCGCATGAGCATTTTCATCAACAAAAATTCGCGTGTGATTTATCAGGGTTTCACCGGCCAGCATGCCACCTTTCACGCCGAAGAGGCTATCGCCCACGGCACCAATATCGTCGCCGGGGTCACGCCGGGCAAGGGCGGCACCCGCCATCTGGACAGGCCGGTTTTTGATACCGTCTCCGATGCGGTGCGCGAAACCGGCGCCGATGTTTCGGGCATCTTCGTACCGCCCCGCTTCGCCGCCGATGCCATTTTGGAAGCCATTGAAGCGGGCATCAAAACCATCGTGGTGATCGCTGATGGCATTCCGGTACAGGACATGGTGCGGGTAAAACGCTATCTTATCGGCCACGATGCAACCATCTTCGGCCCCAACACCGCCGGCGTCATCACCCCCGGCGAATGCAAGGTCGGCATCATGCCCGCCAACATTTACACGCCGGGGCGCATCGGCGTGGTCTCGCGCTCCGGCACGCTCAATTACGAAGCGGTGGCGCAGATGACCGAACTCGGCCACGGCCAGTCCACCAGCGTCGGTATCGGCGGCGACCCGATCAACGGTGCTAATTTTGTCGACGTGCTCAGCGCTTTCAACGATGACCCGGACACCGATGCGGTGGTACTGATCGGTGAAATCGGCGGCAGCCAGGAAGTCGATGCGGCGATCTGGGCCAAAGCCCATATGGACAAACCGGTGATCGGCTTTATCGCCGGTGTTTCTGCGCCACCGGGCAGACGCATGGGGCATGCGGGTGCTATCATCTCGGGCGAATCGGATACTGCTGAGGCCAAAATGAATCACATGGAGGCACTGGGCGTACACGTCGTTAGAAACCCGGCAGACATTGGCGCCACCGTCGACCGCGTTCTGAAACAATAACAAACCAACGCCCCATATAACCCCATGTCACGTTTCGTCATTTTTCTCGTCATTGCCGCCATCGCCTATCTGGCGTGGTTTAAAATCAAAAAAGCCAAAGGCGAAGAGAAGAAAAAACTCATCGTCTGGTCGATTGGCGGTGGCATCATTGCGGTGCTCGGTTTTCTCGCCATCACCGGCCGGCTCAATTTTATCACCGCCGCCATCACCGGCCTGATTGCGCTTCTGCCCAAAGCCCTGCAGTTACTGCGCTACCTGCCGATACTCAACCATTTTCGCCAGCAGGCAAAAAATTCAACCCAGCAACAAAATAATGGCTCCAGTCAGAACAACCGCACAGCCAATCAGCAAAATACAATGAGTCCACAACAAGCGTGTGACATTCTTGGCGTCCAGATCAATGCCAGCAAAGAAGACATCATCAAAGCTCACAAACGCATGATGCAGAAAGTACACCCCGACCGCGGTGGTTCGGACTACCTGGCAGCGCAGATCAATCAGGCGAAAGACACTCTGCTCGGCTAACACCCCATGCGCACCGGGTTAATATCCTTTGCTGCAGTGGCATAATGCCTCGCCTGCCACTGAGGCGATCAGTGCGGTAAAATAACCCTCTTCGAACCCAGAACTAGAGACATTCAGGAGAAACGCCATGCCACTCAGTGACGAAAAAAAAGCCGAAACCCGAGACCGCATCAACCGTGATCCTGACTTTCGCGACGAGTTTCTCACCAGCGCGCGCAATATGTACATGAAGGCTTTAAAGTTCGAACCTGAACTTGCCAGTGAAATTGACCGCTTTGAAAAAATCCTCGGCGCCGAACCCGACACCTATGAATTTGAAGAAGGCGAAGATGACGAAATCGGCATTTTCGAACGCCTACTCACCGCCTACGACAACCAGAACCTGTTCGAAGAAAAAGAAGCCAGCACGATCAACTAGGTCAACGAGTTAAACCCTACTTAAAATACTTTATTTGTGGGTCCGAATAGAACCTGTCCAAGCTCAAAATAATGCCTCAAATAAGTAATATTTTGAGTCTCGTAATAACTGTATAAAACTCGACCTGGCGTAAAATTATATCTGTATAAACCAACCTCACTTGGGATACACTTATTGCTATGGCTATTGAATTAAACAGAACATCCTGTACAAATTCTGAATGGATCGGACGCGCCCATTGTGAGAAATGTCATATTTGCATGATGATGCAATCTTCGGACATTTCAGAATCAGCCTTTGAAAACATACTGCAGCCAATAGACCATTTCTTATATCCTCCTGGCTCTATACTTTATGAAGCCGGCACAAATAAGGAATTTATTTATTCAATAAGAAATGGCATGGTCAAACTGATAAATAATACACCTGATGGCACAGGCAAAATCATGAGATTATTAGGTTCAGGCGCATCGATCGGTCTTGAATTACTTGATAGCACTAATGGCTATCATCACACAGCCATCACCGTTGATGATGTCGATCTGTGCAGAATCCCACTATCAACGATCAAAAAAATTAACGATGAATACCCTGCACTTTATAAACAGATAAATCACCAACTACAAAGTCAGCTAGATCTGGCCGACCAGTGGATTTCCGCTTTTAGCACAGGCACAGAACAACAACGCATTATCCAACTACTGCTAATTTTATGTGAATTTTTTTCTGATAAAAATGGTGCATTCACATTGATTAATCACGATGACATAGCTGCCATAGTCGGCATTCAAGTAAAAGCAGTTGATCGTGTGATTTCGGATTTCAAAAGTCAGAATGTAATATGCAAATATAAAACTAAAAACAACCTTTATAAGTGCAATACTGAACTACTTAAAAAAATCAACCTGCATAGCTGAATGCTTTAAAGTGATAAAACTTAACTTAGAAATCTAATCATTGAGCTTTAAATTTAAACGGCTTTCTTTATATACTGTATATAAGCAAATGATTATTTATCTATGGAAATCAATTATTTCTAACTACTTCTGTTATTTTTGCACGGCTTTAAAAAATCGTATTTTCTATATTTAATTACCCACTTATTCCTTGATATAAGTCATACAAGAGACAAGCAAGTATATATAATTAATGGTGGAGGCCATCTTTTTGAGTGCTTAGTTGTTACACAGGAAGTTGAGAGTCAGTTTTTTAATTTCTGAGTTCAGGCTACCATTATGATTATATCGGATTTCTTAAATACTCTTATTTCTGATCTAAGGCAGCTCTATAGCCATATGTCTTTGAAACAATTGCATAGGAGAATGGATGCTTATCACATCGATACTATTCATAATAAAAAATCACAAACTACAGATATTAAATCAACATTGTTAAAATACGTTGATAACATTGTTGTCGAAAAATCAAAAATTGATAAACACAACAAAGCCCACAATACTAATCAACCTGTCACGGCAACCAGTTCAACAAGTAAGTATGTGCGTGATAGTCATCTTAATGCGTTTCCTTTTATAACTCATATCTCAAATGACAACCTTAATCCATATACACTTAATAAAAAGCAGATCAATGAACTGTCAAAGTACTTTAAAGAGCGAAAAAAAGGATCTGATCTGCATCCATCGGTTAAAGAAAAACTTAAAGATAGTATCTGGGAACATATTAATGCCGCTATACAATGTGCACACAAAGGTGATAGACATAACTCAAAAATGCACGTAGATATAGCAAACTATGCCTTTAAGGAAGTTGCACATTATATGAATGATGAACAATATGCTGAATTAAGCGAAAAAATTAGTGAACGTATGAATGTTCTAAATACAAATAAACAATAAGACCGGACTCAAGCTAATTATTCTTACTGTGATAGCCAACGCAAATTTCAAAACATCTGGCTCTATGCCATCAAAACTACTAATAAAGTGGCAAGCAGTCGCTCCAACACATGGGGTTATCCGTAGTAGGTCAGAATCATGCAACCATTCAGCAGGCAATAATTAATCGTAATATTGATCTCTATCATCGATTTTTTCTGACTGATCTTCTATAAATAACTTTACCAAACTTGTAAAATCTTACTGGCAATATTTTTATCATTTCAATACAGGGGGTAGCGATGAAAACACAATTAAAATTAATGATTGCAGGACTATTATTACTCTTCACCTCATCAAGTTTTGCCTGGTGGGGTAACAATGGCTGGGGTAATAATGGCTGGAACAACTGGCCCGTCTGGACACCCATGTACTGGGCGGAAGAAGTTTTTGATGACAATGACTATGGTCCATATGGCTATCCCGGTTATGGCTATCCCGGATACGGCGGTTACGGCTATCCCGGTTATGGCGGTTATGGCTATCCCGGATACGGCGGTTACGGCTATCCCGGTTATGGCGGTTATGGCTATCCCGGATACGGCGGTTACGGCTATCCCGGCGGTTGGGGATGGTAGAACAATAAAAAAGCCCTCATTTGAGGGCTTTTTTATTCTCGCCATTTAAAAAACTCATCCACTAACCGCATTCTCTCAACATGTAGCCACATATCAATGAACAGCATAGCCTTAATCTTCTAATCATTTCATTTTTGCAATGGTGAAGAGGTAACGATAAAAAACCATTACAATTTATGTCTACAGAATTTATATTTGTTTATGGCACATTGTGTGGCAGCACAGCATCCCGTATGCGCGAAACTCTGATGCCTCATTGTGACTACGTTTCCAATGGCTACATGCAGGGAAAGCTATACGACGTTGGCCAGTATCCGGGGGCAGTTGAATCACAATATTCAGCTGACCGTGTGTACGGTGAACTCTACAAAATAGTTGATTGTGATTCAGTGCTGACCGGGTTAGATGAGTATGAAGAATGCACCGATCATTTTCCAGAGCCACATGAATACATTCGCCAGCAACTGCCAATCATCCTTGCAGGTGGTGACTCTGTTATTGCCTGGATTTATATTTTTAACCATGACATCTCACGACTTAAACACATCAAGACTGGCGACTATCTGGCTTATATCCAGGGATAAAAATAGTGCTTAACTGAATATCCAAATAAGTCCATGCTCTTTAGCCTTCACGTATTCGTTCCAGCCGCTCCTGCTCCTCGGCAAAGGCGGCTTTTATTTCCTGCATGACCAGATCAACATCGGCGGCTTCCATACTTTCTTCAAAGAGGCCGGTCAGCTCTACGTCCGGATGTAATCCCCCCTCCTCGTACAGCGACCACATTTCTTTAGCATATTTACTGCCTAACAATTCCGGTGCAAACTGGCCGTAATAGGTGGTCATATTATTAACGTCGCGTTCGAGCATGGTAAATGCGTTGTTATTGGCTGCGGCATCGACCACCTGAGGCAGGTCGATAATGACCGGGCCATAATCATCTACCAGCACATTAAATTCTGACAGGTCGCCGTGCACCAGCCCGGCGCAGAGCATGCGCATAACATATTTCATCAGCGTTGCATGATCTTCCGCCGCCAGCTCAGCAGTCATATCCACATCATTCAAACGTGGCGCGACCTGACCCTCGTCATCAGTGATCAACTCCATAAGCAGGACGCCATCAAAGCAGCCATAAGGTTTGGGCACGCGCACGCCAGCGTTGGCCAGACGATAAAGCGCATCGACCTCGGTATTCTGCCAGGCCTGTTCCTGCTGATCGCGACCGAATTTTGAGCCTTTTTCCATGGCACGGCTACGCCGACTATTACGACCTTTACGCCCTTCCTGATATTGCACCGCCTTTTTGAAACTGCGATTGTGAGCTTCCTTGTATATTTTGGCACAGCGGATCTCGTCGCCGCAGCGCACTACGTAGACGGTAGCCTCTTTGCCGCTCATCAGCTGGCGCAGAACCTCGTCAATCAGACCATCGTCAATCAGGGGCTGTAATCGTTTAGGAAATCTCATGGCGCTTTATACATTAGTTGTTCGCACTATGGAATAAAACAAAACAAAATCACTCATAAATTTTGATTTCCGTAGCAAACTTTTTTAATCAATCGGTGTTAACTTCAGCCTGGCGGTATCTGCAATCACTTTTTTTACCGGCAATGTTTTACGCAACACACTCATTATTTTAATTGCTGTTTGTCGATAAACTGTTAGTTTGCCACCCACAATGGATATCACACGCGGCTGCATAGCGTCATCAACTTCAAAATGAATTTCGCGTGAGCGTTTAGACAATGAAGCACCTGCTGGAAGCAATACACGACAGCCCGTCGTCGTTGCCAAAAGCTCCTGCTCATGTTCTGGAAAATAATGTTCATAAACCTTGAGCAGATAATTTTTTTCTTCATCCAGCACATGCATACCCACCGGATCACCCTGATAGACATGCTCCGTAGTGCCCAGCAGCGCATGTGATTTCCATGGTAATAGGAATACCGCGCGTTTATCCTGCGGCGCTTCCAGATAATAGGCCTGGCTAATCGCCGTTTTGACTAACAGATGACTTCCCTGGATCAGATCAGGTTTTAGTATTGTTGACTGTGGAAAAATACGCTTATTGACTGGACAAACCCAGGGACCAGATGCGTTGACCAGTGCGCTGGTTGTGACTGTTTTCAAAACTCCATTTTTCTGGTACTGAATAGTGACTTTATCTTTATCAACATTCGCCCGAACAAACTCGGCCTCGCACTGACACTCTGCACCAAGACCGATGGCTGACGCCATCACCGCACGTGTTAGCGCAGTGTCGTCTGTTTGTGCATCACTGTACTGGAACACCGTTTTTAGATTTTTTGTCTGCAAGCCATCCAGTTCACTCCAATTTACAGACTTAACTTGATGATAAAAATGCTTTTTATTCAACCCAGCAAACAGAGCATATAAACTTAAACCCAGTCGTAAGGTTAATGCAGAGCGCGACGTATCATTATAAACAGGAATATTAAATGTCTGCAGACGAACCAGGTCTGGCGCCAGTTTCAATAATAATTCTCTTTCTTTCAAACTTTCTCGCACCAGAGAAAATTCCAGACTCTCCAGATAGCGCAGACCGCCATGAATTAATTTACTGGATCGGCCTGAAGTTTCCAGGGCAAGCTGGGCATTTTTTTCCAGCAACAGCACACTATAACCCATTGCTGCGGCAGCCTGGGCAACACCAACTCCATTGATGCCACCGCCAATAATAACGACATCGTATTTTTCAGCAGTCATTATTTACAGCGCCTTGCCCTGTAGCTCACTGAAACAATTGGTTTCAATAATATTGATACCCAAATTGCTATATTTTTTTATATCCTCAGCAGTATTGATAGTGTACACCACCCACTTCCACGCTCCTGACCAAATATCTATTTTATTATCAGGACAAAAATCCGCACCGACGAACAAATACTCGGGTGAAAGTGTTTCGGCTTTAATCTTGTTCTCACTCGACCACTCAGGCAGTACCCAGCCAACTGGACTATGGTATTTATTGCGCGCATATACTAGTGCGTCGTAATCAAATGAGATTAGAACAGATTGATCTTCAATCTTTTGCAATGCCTCGACGACCAGATCGACTACTTTATTACCAAAATACAACAAACTTTCCTGCTTTATTTCTATAAAACAAACAACACCAGGCCAGTACTGCAATAAATCCGAGAACTCCATTAAAGTTGCTATGCGACAATGATTAAATTTATCTGAAAACTTACCCGGAAAACCCGCAGGAATATTTTTAAATGAAGCATAAGTATTTTTTGTTACATCTATATCTACACCCGTCAGTTTTTTAATATCTGCGTCGTGACTTAATACCACCACACCATCGACTGTAACCTGCACATCGGTTTCAATATAAGCCGCCCCCGACCTTATCGCATGCGTAAAACTTTCCAGACTGTTCTCAGGGAATGAATCCGGCTGCCCGCGATGACCAACGAGATGTATTGCATATGCCATGAAACTTAATCAACCTTAAAATAGCCAATCCGGCCATTACGACATTCAAACAGCACTGCATCACCCTTATTCTTTTCTATTATTACCTGTAACTCATCCAGGGTATGCATCTCTTCATCATTGGCCTTAATAATCAGTTCGCCAACCGGCCACTCGATTTCATCAGCCTGCGTACCCTGGTGAATATGCGTCACCACCAGCATCGGTTTTTCCTGGTCGATCATCTGTATCATGTCAATCTGTGCATTGGCATCGATATCACGCATGGCCTCAATGATCTCGTAGCTTAGCTCCTGCACAATCATGCCGAACACTTCAATGAATTTTCTTTCCTCGATAATAGGGTGAGAAACTATGCCTTTTTCCGGATTACGCATTGCCTTTGCGTGTGCGATTTTTTTTTCGCCATCCCTGAGGTAAACAACCTCCACATCACAGCCAATGGGAATTAACTTCATCACATCATAATTATTTTTGTGCCTGTAATGGCCTTCCTTGCCGATGACGATACCATGCCGGTCAAATTCAACACCGCTGATTGAAAGAATCACATCGCGAGCCTGAATACCTGCAGCTTCAAGAAATCCATTGGGCTGAACCTGAGCAACGATCAAGCCTTTTGCATCTGACTGTTTCAGCAGCGAATTAAAGTTGTCGGCATTTTTTTGCAGCTTGCCGCCGATACCTGCGAAGTGCGGCTCGTTTTGTTGCAGCAAGTTTTCAATAATGATTTTGACAAAACCAGCTGGCGTTATAAAACCAATGTTCTCGGCATCGATCATCACCGCGGTATTCAGACCAACTACCTTGCCGCTCCTGCTGACACTGGGCCCGCCCGAATTACCCGGATTAATTGCAGCATTGGTGACAAACCGTTCGGTAGTATATTCCGAGCCGGATATGAAGTTGGTAATTTCACCGCCAGACATATTCGGTTCGACCATGCCCATCGGGTAACCGATCGCCTTGATTTCTTCACCGCGTGACGGACTTGCTCCCTGCCACAGTTCAAGATACTCGATATCCCTGACTGCCAGTTTTTTAAACCGCTCGAGCTCCCTGTCTTTCAGTTTGATCAGGGCAACATCAGGTTCCAGTTTTTTTACCAGCCCGATCAGTTCTGCCTCGAACTTTTCTTCGCTGGTCAGCATCGAGCTGACTTCAATCTTATTTGCGTTTCTGACGACATGCGCATTGGTGACAATATAGCCTTCAAGATCTTTGTACTTAACAAAGAAACCCGAACCTAGCCAGACGCCCGGTATTTTAATGGCCGGGTTCATTACCGACTGCATGTCCTCTTCAATGTAACCCTCGACCTGAATCTGAACAACGCCGTTCATCATCTCTCGGGCAACATCGGTCAGGCTTTTTTTCTTCTTTGACATAGATTCATTATAGAGCTGAAAACCGCTTAAATGGATTATTTCTCATCCGGTTTTGATCTTACTTTGCTTAACATGGCTGCGCATTGGTAGTAGAGTAATAAAGTTAACGATGCCAGTTTCACCAAACATGGAATGACGAGGTTATCGAAATGAAAAAATTTATCATCGGCCTGCTGCTACTGTCGCACTCGACCGTAAGTTTCTCTTTCGACTGGATACCCGAGCGCCGCAAGGACCAGAACCCTACCCAGCCCGCACACCTCATTGTGCCACTGCCCTACAGCAAACCCGGCATTGGTGATGGTGTGGTTATGATGGCGACCGTGACCAATGTCGCTGAAACCACAGCAGATATTACCGCCCTGTTGGTAACTGGTGATGCCATGGGCAGCATCATTAACGGTTCTGAAATACCCATTTATTCTGACATGTTATTTTTCGACTTCTATCTACAGCGCATTGATAGGGCAATGGTTAATCATTATTCAATTCGCGGTATCAACAACACCGGCACATACGACTTTAACCTTCTGGATATGAGCACTGCCAATGAAGCCGATCTTGAATTAAATTTAACTTTTTTTGAACGCAGACTAAATTTGTATTATTCATACCACAATTTTGAATACCAGATTGATGCCATCAGAGATCACGACGGCAATCTCATTACCGACTTTGGCCAACCGTTTAAAAATTCAGATTCTAGCGATAGCTTCAGGTTGTCAGTCGATCTGACCGACGACTATCTTGATCCGAGAAAGGGTTTCAGAATCGGTGTCGCTTATCAGGACAACAAAGCCGTCAACATTAACGAACCTGATTTTTATACACTGGATTACAATATTCTTGGGTATATCCCGTTCGGCCAGCTCGACACGCTGGTGCTGACTTATTATCAGTCGGATGCGCGTGTGCAACGCAAGGGCAATACCGATCCCACCAGTATTCGTGCAGAGCTGGATATGAACTGCGGCACAGACACACAATGCCTGTCCGCAGAGCAGGAACTGGTTGATAACTTTATCAATGCCAGAACTTATGGCACATCATCAGCACTAGGCGGCGATTTACGCCTGCGCTCTTTTCCACAGGGCCGCTATCAGGGCGCACATACCGCATTTATTGGTGCGGAGTACCGCTGGAATTTCAAGCAGGAAGCCAAACCGTTTGATTATTTTATCTGGAAAGATGTGCGCACTGGCCTGCAAGTCGCCTTCTTCGCTGAAATTGGCACGGTCTCTGAAACCGCTTCGCAGCTATGGGATGAAACACGGCACAGTTATGGCGCAGGTTTTCGCTTAATCGCAGCCTCTGGCGCAGTTTATCGTTTTGATCTTGCCGTGGGTGACGAAGGCGCAGAACAAATCCTGATTTTTGAATACCCATGGTAGTAAAATGCCACACTGGCTTTCTGTATTTAGCTCACATCTTCTTTAAAAATCCATAATAATAACTAGAGCAATCACAATGGATGAACTCAATACTTGGTTAATTGGTGGCGGCCTGACCATAGGTGCAATATTCGCCATCATGGTTCAACACTTCCGTTTTTGCCTGGTTGCCGGCACCAGCAATTTATTACTCATGAAGGATTATCGTCAGGCTATGGCTTTCGCCACTGCCCTGCTGGTGGCGATTACAGGTACCCAGTTGCTGGAACTGACCGGGCTTGTTGCCATAAGCGACTCAATCTATCGCAACAATACGCTGGACTGGTTTGGTACGACTGCTGGCGGTTTTCTTTTCGGTATCGGCTCAGCCTTAGCCGGCGGTTGTGTTACCCGGACTCTGGTCAGAACCACTGAAGGCAGCATTCATTCACTGCTTGCCCTGCTGGCATTCGCCATCTTTGCCGCCGTCACCCAGTTTGGTTTTCTTGAGACACTTCGTATCGACCTGACCAACGCCACCGCCATAAGCTTAACCACCGATGCGGGCATCGCTTCTATATTCTCACTATCGCCATGGTTAGTGCTGGCCGTGGTAGTTACAGGTTTACTGGCTTTTATTATTAAAAGCTGGAAACGAAGCCCCGATATCAGCATGATTATCGTGGGTATCATCATTGGATTGTTAGTTGTAAGTAGCTGGTATGTGACCGGCGTGCTGGCTCAGGATGACTTTGACCCCATCAAACCTTCAGCAATCACTATGTCGGGGCCGTTAGCGCGGTTTGGTTATATCCTTATTTCCGGCCGCGTGTCCGATTTATCGTTTTCAATTTTATTTGTCATCAGTACCGCTGTCGTTTCCTTCATGCTCGCATTGGCAACCCGGCAATTTAAAATCACATCCCCAGGCAAGGGCATGATCAAAATGTCACTGCTCGGCGGCTCATTAATGGGTGTCGGCGCCATCATGGCTTATGGTTGCAATATTGGTCAGGGCTTAAGTGGTATCTCTACCCTTTCAATGGAATCCCTGTTTGCCGTGATTGGCATGGTATCGGGCATCACCGTTGTGACTAAATGGATGGAAAAACATACTTAACCGATAACTACAAATTTATTGGTGCAGTGACAAACTAACCTGAATCCGCAAACCACCCAGTTCTGGCGAACGGTCGAGTTGTAACCTGCCTTTATACAGCTCAATAATTTCCTTGACGATGGCCAGGCCCAGGCCATGACCGGGCAAAGATTCGTCGATGCGGTGACCACGTTGGGTGAGCGCGGCCAGTTGCTGTTCACTAACACCGTTGCCGTCATCTTCAATCACAATGTGAATCGCATCGCTCTGATCGATACGGCAATGCACGTTACTCTTCGCCCACTTGGCAGCATTGTCGAGTAGGTTGCCGAGCAGTTCCAGTAAGTCATGCCGGTCAACATTCGTTAAATTTTGTTCTGGATATTTGCAGTCAAACTTGATTTTTTTATCATGGTAGATGCGCTCCAACACGGTGATCAAAGCGGGCAGTTCTTCGGCGGGATTAAAACGTTGCCCGGCGCTGCCAGCACCGGCCAGTCGGGCGCGCACCAGTTCATGTTCGATCTGCTGCTGCAGCGCGGCGGTGTGCTGTTGCAGTTCCTGTTTTAGTGCAGCAGGTGTTTCTTTATTGTCTGCCAGTTGCGTGAGTAAATTCAGCGGGCCTTTTAAGGCGTGCGCGAGATTGCCCAGCGCATTGCGCGAACGTTCAAGACGGCGACCCATCACCATTAATAAACGGTTCACTTCCACCACCAGCGGTTGCACTTCCAGCGGCACGGCTTCGGTGAGCTGGTCGATGTCGCCACGTTCCAGCTGTTCAATTTCACGACCGAGCTGGCGTAGCGGTGCGAACGAGTTGCGCACAATGCGACGCTGGATAAATAGAATCAGGAATAAAAATACAACGGTGAGCGCCAGCAGCAGCGTTCCATTTTCTAATAGTCGCTGTTGCAGCAGAGAAAGATCTTCGGCGACCATGATGGTGATGTTCTGCCCTGCCTTGCGATAGCCACCTGCCCACATCAATAGCGGTTGTTCAGCCGGGCCGGTTAGGCGGCTGACATACTGCTCGCCGGCCGCGAGTTTCTCGCTATTTAATTCAACATCCCAGAGTGAACGTGAACGCAGCATCTCGTCGTTTTCGAGAATGACTAAAAAGTAATGCCCGGACAACGGTTGACGGTAGATCGCCGAAATCGAACTTTCAAGCAACGAGGCTTTGCCCTCGGTGTCAAATTGTAGCGCAGCCAACAGGCCTTCACCATCGTGTTGCAAACGGCTGACAACAAGGTCATCGACCAGCCGCTGGTTCTGGTCATAGATGGTCCAGCCGATCAGCCCCATCAACAGCATCAGGCTCAGGCCCAGGCCGAGATGCAGCCGATGCGCCAGTGAGTTCACACTGAATCCCCGCCAAAAATATAACCCTGTCCGCGCCGGGTTTCGATCAGTGATTTGCCGAGCTTCTGTCGCAGGCGTTTGATATAGGCTTCGATGACATTACTGTCGCGGTCGGCATCGCCTTCGTAAACGTGTTCGGTGAGCCGCGCTTTGGACAGCAGTTTGCCGGGGTTGACCATCATATAGCGCAGCAGGCGAAATTCGGTGCCGGTGAGTTCGACCGACTGACCATCGGCCAGCGTCACACACTGGCGTTCTTCATCGAGACTTAATCCTGCCACGCAAAGTTGTGGCTGGCTGCGCTCCTGCGCCCGGCGCAACAGGGCATCGAGGCGGGCGAGCAGTTCTTCCTGATGAAAAGGTTTGCCCAGATAATCATCGGCACCGGCTTTCAGGCCATCGACGCGTTCATGCCAGGCATCGCGCGCGGTGAGAACTATCACCGGTAACTGGCTACCCGACTTGCGCCAGTTCTGCAGCACTTCCAGTCCCGGCCGACCGGGCAGACCCAGATCGAGAATCGCCGCATCGTAACTTTCTTCTTCACCCTGAAACTGGCCGTCGATGCCGTTATCGACCAGGTCGACCGCGTAACCGGCCCGGCGTAAATCCTGACGCAGGCGCGGGCCAAGTACGGTGTCATCCTCGACCAGCAGCAAGCGCATCAATCGTCCTCTTCGCCGAGGGCTTCGCCGGTTTTGGCATCGAACAGCAGCTCACGCACCACGCCCTGTTCATCCACCAGTTCCAGTTCGTAAACCAGACGCCCCGATTTTTCTTCCAGCTCCGCTTCCAGCAGTCGTAGTTTGCCGGTGTCCTTATTGACGATGTTTTGCAGCAACTGTTCCAGCGCAATGATCTCGCCGCTTTTCACCAGCTCACGCGCACGTTCGTGATCATCATCGGCCCACACATTTGAGCCGATGAAGAAAACAACTAACAGCGCTGCTTGCAGGTAATGTTTCATTTTAATTTTTTAGTCCTCCCAGCGACCAACACCGGGAATCTTGACCTCATGTTCATTATAAGAACCTTGTTCAGCACGGGTATGGCAGGCGGCACATTTGCTGTAACTGCCCACGTCCTTATTATCCGCCACGTAACGCGCGGGTATCTCATTATGCTTACGCTTGAAGTATACGGTATCACTAATGCGTAACGGAACCTCATCCTGTTTCAGCGAACCGGCGATTTTCTTCGAGCGCTTATAATCACTCTTGTCTGCCGAATTGGCGACCAGATAATCGAGAATGTTTTTGTTCACTTCTGGACTCAGCTCGGCGTTATCACCAAAGTGATCTTCCAGCCCGGTCATCATCTTGCGCCAGGATTTTTCCGGCAACAAACCTGGCTGATAGGCAAAATGACAGCTACCACATTCCGCACGATAGACCGCATTCTCCACGGGCGCCACATCCAGCTTCGACTGTTTGAACCAGCCAAAACCGCCTTCGTGGTCATCATCGTCACCATACACCGTTGCTGAATACAGCAGGCCCGTGGTGCTGGCAGTAATAGCAACAACACCCAATATTTTTTGATACGTTTTCATCATCTGTTCTCCTCTATTTAATAACAGGTTTATTTCTGGATATACAGCAGAAAGTCGCCCTTCTCCTGTGCACTGCATTCACGACCGAACGTCCATTTACAATTACGCATGAACCACTTCTCGATCTCTTTGGTATCGGTCAGACGTTTTGCATTCACCACCGGCGCCATCGGCTTAATCACCTTTTGCGTTTTTGCGTGCTTGCCACTATCAGCCAAATTACTGGTGTGGCAGGTACTGCAACTGCGCTCAAGCGGCGCCTCGGCGTGGTTATGTTTTTCAGTCCACATGCGCTGACCGGCTTCAGCACTGAACGGCCCCGCGCCGGCATCGCTGTACACTTTCAACAAAGCCTCCACCGCCGGGCTGGCACTGGCCGACTGAGCGGTCAGCAAAAACCCTGTGACAATCAATGTGGTTAATATTTTCATCATTCATTCCTCTTGCTATAAAAATCTATTCAGCACTTTTTTTGCCGTTGATCATCGAACGCACCAGGTTCTCGCCATGCTGCAAACCGGCCAGCACCACGCCAACCACATGAAATACCACCAGGAACAAGGTGAAGTTGGCGAAGAACTCGTGCAGCTCTTCAAACACATCGCCCACAAACTCCGGCGCACTGGCAAACAAACCCGACAACGGCCCGGCCATTTCTTCAGCCCCATACACCGCCAGCCCGGTCAGCACCGTCATCGTCAGACTCAGCAACAAGGCCACCACCATGGCACCACCCGCCGGGTTGTGGCCGATATAACGCTTGGGATGGAAAGTGGCCATGTCTTTTAAATAAGCCAGCACTTCGCGCGGTGGTCGCACAAAATCTCTGAAGCGCGCATGACGCGTGCCGATCAAACCCCAGACCAGCCGAAAAGCGATCAGCCCCGCAATCGTGTAACCGGCATAAACATGCAGATCCAGCCAGTCGTCTTCCGTCAGGTAAGCAATAAAAAACGCAGCCGCCAGCGACCAGTGAAAAATACGCACCAGCGGATCCCATACCTTGATTTGATTTGACTCGTTCATAATCCACCCCCTTAATCTTTGAGTAAAGAATACAAAGTGAGCGTGAAATGAAACTGAAAATTAGAGGTGTTAAAAAATAATTATTACAGAAACTAGATTCTTTCTATTTCCAATTGATAGATTGAAAATGATTATATTTAGAATGAACTTGGTCTTTTTTTAGTACTCCAACGAGTGATATTTACAATATTTATAGGAGTGTCTGTTGCCTATTACTATTTCATTTTCACGAAAATTCCGTCATCTCGGTCTTGCCTTTATTATTTTACTGATGTCGACGACAGCATGGAGTAAAGTTTCGTTGCTCGAAAAATACCAACGCCTTAAAAACGGAGACAGCATAACTCTGCCCGATACCCGCATTAACCTAACATCTTCGGTACAGGATGACTTGTTAAGCGCCGAAGTTAATAACATTCTCCATACACCATTCGATACCCTTGCAACTGTCCTCTCTCAGGCGAATAACTGGTGTCAGATCTTACCGCTACATTTCAATATCAAAGCCTGCACCCATGAGGAACACAATGATGCTGAAATATTAACCTTGTATAGCGGACGTAAAATTTACCAGCACCCCGAGGATAGTTACCAGATGACTTACCAATTTGAAGTCATCCAATGGGACGACTCACAGTTATCGCTACGTTTACGTGCTGATCATGGTCCACTTAATACTCGCGATTACATCATTGAGCTAGATGCGCTTCGAATCAAGGAAGGCACTTTGCTACACATTCACTCTTCTTACCGGTCAAGCATGCTTAGCTCTATACTGACCAGCACCTATCTTTCTACTCTCGGTAGTTACAAGATAGGCTTTAGCCAAATCGAGCAAGATGGTAAATCACGACCAGTACAGGGCATCAGAGGTATTATTGAACGCAATGTGATGCGCTACCAACTTGCCATCAATGCTTTCCTCAACACACGATCACTGCCTGAAACCATACGGCATGAGGCGATGCTGGCCAGCTGGTTCAAACAAAATGACAGCTTTCCACAACAGCTGCATGAGATGGATGAGGCAGAGTATATGAAGATTAAACGAAGGGAGAGGCAAAACCAGCAGCAGTTACAGCAGGCGCTAAATGACGTGCAGCATCCTGCAACAACGCCGCAGATCACCATGATATCTGAATTAGACTAACCCCGATTAAGCACTATGTGCCATTAAATCAAGCAAACATATAAACACGATACAAATCTATTCCTGATAAATTTACTAGGTTAACAATACAATTTAAAAGAATAACCTGGGCCTAATATCAGGAACCGCAGACATTGAGGAAGTGATTTAAAATGCCAACCATTCATCATCGTTACATTTTTTTATTATTCATCAGTCTATTTCCAATTATTAGCTTTATGACTGGTTGCGGAAGTTCGAGCAGTGATTGGCCACCCAAACCCGGACTCCATAAAGACAATGTCATTTCTGTCGATGCCATTCAACGAACCTACGACTATTATATTCCGTCTGGTCTTGGCTCTCAGGCTGTCCCGCTTGTTATTTTGTTACACGGAGGTCTGGGTAATGCTGATGCTATTACCGGTGAAAATGGCTCGACCGCTCCATTTAAAATTTGGATGGATGTCGCAGAACATGAAAAATTAATTCTGGTTTTTCCCGAAGGGCTGATGGGCCCGAATGGCGAAACTGGCTGGAACGATTGTCGCGGTGATACTGCTACCACGCCACCTTCTGATGATGTTTCCTACATTGATGATCTGATTCAGAAATTTCGTTCTTCGTTCATTATCGACCCAGATCGTATCTATGTATCCGGAATTTCAAACGGCGGATTTATGTCTCTGCGTCTAGCGTTAGAGCTATCGGATCAGATCGCGGCGGCGGCTGTAATTTCGGCAGGTATGCCAGCTATAAGTCAATGTGCAGACGCCGTACTACCGATATCAATTTTATTTATGAATGGCACAGCCGATCCGCTTGTGCCATATCTAGGTGGCACTATCGGCAACCCAGCTGATGTTCGTGGTAGTGTGCAATCAACGTCAAATTCTGTACTCTACTGGACTGTTTTTAATCAGACATTACAGGTTGCACCCATCTTCAATTTTCCTAACATCGATATTGCAGATAACTCTACCGTTCAACGTTACCGTTATTTCGACACACCAGTCCAGACCGAGGTTGTACTGTATAAAATTAACGGTGGAGGCCACGCTGGGCCGAGTATTCTGGAACAATACACCCCTATGGCAGAGCTACTCGTCGGCCAACAAAACCACGATATAGAAATGGCTTATGAGGTTTGGGATTTTTTCAGTGATAAGCGGCTTTAATTACTTATGACGAACGCACAACATGTTATTTAAATATGCATATTTAAAGTACTTTGTACTATTCAAATACAATTAGTGCTAGTCCAGCGAAGGTCCTAATACAAAATCAATGGCCTCAAAACCTCTTTCTTCCAGCAAATCCAAAACATCATCCCAGGAATATTCTGGACCTTCTTCAACTTTTGCAATCAAGCCAGTGACATAGCGATAGGCTTCATGTTCTTCTATATCCTCAGGCATTTTTATCAGGCGAATATTTGTATACTTATTCGCGGGCAGTATCATTAAATTACTACTCATTTAATACTCCAGTTATTTTGTTTTCATAATATATTATCAGCACTTAAAACACTTCTTCCAATATAACTTAAACTCACTTTTAAACTTGATATATTTTCAACCAGGAAATAAAGAGCCTGCTTTTACCCAGTTATTCTTGCTCATGTTGTAATAATAAAGCCATCAACCAGACACCTTGAGCCGTAGCATGAAAATTGCTTTCATTGCTTGCATAACCTGGTAACAAACTAGTCCAACCTAAAGCTGAATTACCGAGTGGTATCACTGGGTGCATATCATTCCAGCCACCATCCTCATTTTGTGCGTCGATGATGCGTTGTACCCAAACTGGCTTAATAGCCTCATAGTTTCCAGCTTCAGCCAATGCAAGCACACGTTGTAAATAGGAATCTGTCACCCGAAAATCGTATGTCAGCTCATCAATTATTATTTCCTGCAGTGACTGAGATAAAGCAGCTAGTTGTTTGTCATCTCCACAAGAACGATCCTGCATCAATCGGACTGACATCAGCTGGTGAGTTACGCAACGTGGGCTTAAATAATGCAATCCACAAAAATCAGCTTCATGTTGATCCTGGATAATTGTTTCCCGCGCAAGCGCCTTGTCACAAGAAAGAGCATAGACAAAAAAAAGCTGGTAAGGTTTATAACTTAGAAATGCCGTTATATCTGGCACGTAGGGGCGGTAGTATTTTCGAAAGTAAGGCGTCCAGACATTTGGTGAATTTGCATCTAGATACTGTTTTTTATACTGCTGATATATGTCTGTAAGTTTTTTATCATCACTTATCTCTGAGGCTTCTTTCAGCATCCACCATAATGCCGAGTTGTGATTATTTTTGTTTTTTAAGTCATTTACAACCAGCCACTCTATCGACTGGTTAAAAGTTCGCTGAATTTCAAAAGTAGTCGGCCAGTCTATAACTTTATTATTTTCATAATACTCATAAGCACAATAGACCATACCTGCCATAAAAAAAAATAATACTGTACCAGGTAGTTTTTTTATCATGAGGCCTCTTATCTGAATTTGTTATCTTTTCTGGTAGTCTTATTTTATGTGTTTAACTGCATACTCGATAGCTGTACATCGATAGTATGCACTAACCGTCTCGATATACTCTGTTGATTGTATCGAAATATCAACATTGAGACATGCTGCTATAAGTAACAGCCATCAAGTGATTGTTGCCATAGATACTGCTTTTAAACTAATACCCTGACCGTCTTTTACTGCCATCTAACCAGAAATATAACGTTCCAGCTGCTCAATGGTGAAGCGCTGTTCATCTATGATCGATTTCACCACATCTCCAATAGAAATTAAGCCAACCAGTTTACCTGCGTCTATAACCGGCAAATGTCGTGTGCGTTTTTCTGTCATTAAGATCATGCACTCTTCAATATCCTGCTCAGGTTGAACGTATAATACAGGGCTGGTCATGATGGCCTTAACGGGTGTTTTCTGAGAAGTAAGACCCTTAAGAATAATCTTACGGGTATAGTCTGTCTCTGAAATCACGCCCACCAGTTTGTCGCCATCCATCACCATCAGGGCACCTACTTTTTTCTCAGTCATTAGATGTATGGCATCGTAAACTGACGCATCAGGGCCTATAGACCAGACATCGCGACCTTTAATCTTTAATATGTCATTGACTTGTTTCATCACGGACCTCCTCACTATTCTGATTAGACAGTGACTTATTTGATGATCAGCTCCTCCTGCTAATGACATGGAATTGACCAATGAAGCCTCTGTCAGTATATCCAGATGGCATTGCAGCTGCCAACTATATAACATCAATAGTAATAGCAATCTGCCTAATAGTATATAACCCTCGCTGGTCGCTTAAAGACTGAAAATATAACCAGTTAATTATTTTTACACAGCATTTATTATGCCCTGTTTCCACCATTAGCTGATTAATGCTCCTTCATCTGGGCACGTAAAGAGCACTCCCATGCGCTACTACTGCAGTATTTTCCAATTCACTTCGCATTCACCTGACTCAGTCGCCACGTAGGCTGAATCACCGGTAATAGTGATGGAAACTTCCATAGTTCTCTGCACCATAGATGCCAGTCTCTGTATGCTTTCCCATTCAAATCGACATACGGATACTCTCAGCTGCCTAATTTTCCCCTTTGCCTGTTCCCACCAGACATCTGCTTTCGAGTTAAAACAATAAACCATAACCGCTGGCGCCAGTCGGCTAATTTTTTTGACTCTATCGACCGCAGGCTCACCTACTTCAATCCATAATGAAATTTGATCATCCGGCGTATGCGCCTATATATCAGGTTCATCGGTATCACTCAGTCCTTTGGCAAAACTCAGATGCTCCTGTTCATTCATGCAAAATGCTAAAACTCGAACCATCATTCTTTCTAGTGTTTCAGAAGGATGCAACGCAAGAGTTAAGTTAAGCGTATCGTAATAGTTTCGGTTGAGATCTGATAACGAAATTTTCAGTTTATATAGTTGGTTTTATTGCCACAGACACATTCCTTAGTTTTCTAATCAATCGTATGATAGGCGCACTCATATAAACATACTACTGACTACCCGGTAATGATTATAAACTTTTGATATATTGAATACGTTTTGCTTAAATCTGTTCAACTTAAGTAACAAATGCGACACTTAGCCTGCATTTCAAATAACAACAGGGTAGCATCATGATTAAATTCATAATTAAGAAAACTATAGCCGCTTTCATACCTGGTCTGCTCAGCCTGTTCGCTTATGCTGGCGACGCGGTTACAGAAAAAAACATTGGCATGGAGCTGGCGCGTGACATCGCTGATGAGACAATTACTGCCTGTCGTAATGACGGTTACCATATTAGCGCTGTGGTAGTTGATCGTTTCGGATTAGTACGCGCCGCCTTGCGCGATGATAATGCATCACGCTTTACGCTTGATATTGCCGAGCGCAAGGCTAACATGACGGTGATGGCGTGGATGGATAGCGGTGATTTCAAGAAAGCACGCGAGGACATCCGGCCTGAACTTAACCACATTCCGGGGCTGATTGTGATGGAAGGTGGCCTGAAAATTGTTTCTGCTGGTTTTAATATTGGTGCGATCGGTGTCAGCGGTGCGCCGGGCGGAGATAAAGATGCGGCATGCGCACGCAAGGCTCTAAACAAACTGGCCGAGCGAATTGCTTTTGCCTTTGATGAGGATTAAACAAACTGGCGACTAATGAAATCTTTTCATTTCGTCGCCAGCATTATTTTAATTCCCTTATTAACAAATATTATTTTTTAGCGGGTGCTTTCTCAGCCGCAGGTGGTGCTGGTGGTGCTGGTGGCATAGCATAAGGTTGCTGCCAGTAAGGCGCATAACCATAAGGCGCTCCATACCCCCAAGGCCGACCATAACCATAATTGTTACCGTAATAATTATTTCCATAATAATCATTGTAACCACTTCCATAACCATCACCATATCCACGACCTGAACCTTTACCACTCATACCAAAACTAAAACTACCATCAAAATCACCAGCGCCATCACCCCAGCCATTGCCCCAGCCGTTACCGTTATTGCCCCAGTTGTTCCAGTTATTGTTGCCCCAACCGTTGTTATAACCATTGTTGTATGGGCCCCACCATGCACTGGCAGACTGCACTGTAAAGGCTGAAATACCAGCAACCAGAATTACAGCAGAAATTTTCTTTAAAGCGACCATAATTTTTCCTCCGAATTTGTTGATGCCTTAATAGTAAATAACTTTTACACTTTTGATATCCTAAACTCTGCCGGCAAAAAATGTCTTTGATTTATGTCAATTTATTTTAAATACCGATCACAAATATTTAATTTTTTCTAGAATGGAATAATTAGCCTATTATTTTCCTTTAGGCCTAAAAGCCTTAATAACAGATTCGTTTACTTCTAAAAACGGACCTTCTATCAGATCCACGCAATACGGTATCGCTGGAAATACCGCATCCAGACACTCTCTTATTGATTTCGGCTTGCCCGGTAAATTTACAATCAACGTTTTATTGCGGATACCGGCAGTCTGTCGTGACAGGATAGCCGTGGGTACATACTGCAAGCTCACCTGCCGCATGAGCTCGCCAAATCCAGGCATCATTTTGTTGCAAACCTTTTCTGTAGCCTCAGGCACCAGATCTCTGGCTGCCGGACCTGTACCGCCTGTGGTGACAATCAGGCTGCATTGTTCTTTGTCGGCCAGCTCAATCAATGTTTCTTCCACCACATTCTGGTCATCCGGGATGACTCGATAAACCTGTTCCCATGTGGATTTTAAATAGTCTTTCAAAGTATCGATAATCGCCTGGCCCGAAAGATCTTCATACACACCTGCACTGGCCCGGTCAGACGCTGTCACTACACCGATTTTTATTACCGACATCTTATTAACCTCTTGTTATATTTAGTAATTATACCTGAATACACTTATGTCTCGGCGCAGACCCTCTATTCGCAATTTAACAAACCCTGATTGTCGACTCAAAAATGTTTCGAGTTTGGCGCTGATGATTGTTAAACTTCGCCTCCAGCGACCGGAATGCATGGTCGTATCTTCGTATACGGGCATAGAGGCTTCCGGCTGTGACAACTTTAAAGCATCTCTTTGAAAGAAATCAGATTTGGGCTAACGACATCAAGGATAAAGATCCTGAATATTTCATGGATTTATCCAAGCAACAGGCGCCTCAATATCTGTGGATCGGCTGCTCAGACAGTCGCGTACCAGCCAATCAAATCGTTAATCTACCACCGGGCGAAGTTTTCGTGCATCGTAATATTGCCAACGTTGTCGTACACACTGATTTGAATTGCCTTTCTGTAATCCAGTTTGCCGTTGAAACGCTGAAAATAAAACATATTATTGTCTGCGGCCATTATGGCTGTTCCGGCATTAAAGCCTCGATGGAAAAAAGTGCGCACGGCCTGATCGATAACTGGCTGCGCCACATTAAAGATGTCAGCCGTTTCCATGCTGATAAATTACAGGGATTATCCGCTCAGGATAAACATGATCGCCTCTGCGAACTCAATGTCATTGAACAGGTCACCAATGTATGCAATTCAACAATTGTGCAGAACGCCTGGAGAAACAGCGAAGAACTTTCTGTTCATGGCTGGATTTATGGTATAAAAAATGGCATTTTGAAAGACCTGGATGTTACTTTTACTTCCAATGAAGAACTGGAGAAAAGGAATGGTCCGGTCTAAGCCTTTTGACCATCCTCGTATCTATCGAGCCAACTTTTATTAACACTATATCAACTGAAATAACCTGTGCCAGCTGTCAGGCCAGCTGCTGCCGCCTGGAAGTGATGCTGATTACCGAGACCGGTGTTCCCGAGCATTTTATAGCCACCGATGAATGGGGCGGTAGAAGCATGGCGCGACTTGATGATGGCTGGTGCGCAGCCCTGAATCGAAACACTCTGGACTGTATGATTTACGCAAAACGGCCGCTGAATTGCCGTGTATTTGAGATGGGCGGGCACGAGTGCCTTGTAGAGCGTGCCTCTCCTTAGCCCCTACTAACCAAAACTGCTATTTTTTAAAACATAATTTCCTACAAATTTTCTTGTTTATATAAGATCTCAAGTTCATCTGCTGGTATTGGTTTACTATAAAAATAACCCTGAACCTCATCACATCCATTCTGTTTGAGATAATTTAATTGCTCTATGTCTTCTACGCCCTCAGCCAGCACTTTTAAATTCATACAATGACCCAGTGCGATAATTGAATTAATCAACTCTGCATCATCTTTATCGATTGTAATATCTCTTACAAAAGATCTGTCTATTTTTAGCCTGGTTATAGGAAACTTTTTGAGATAGCTGAGTGACGAGTAGCCCGTACCAAAATCATCAATTGAAAGTTCAACACCCATTTGATGAAACTCATTTAGCGTATCAATGGTAATTTTTGCATCACGCATGATAATGCTTTCCGTCAATTCTAAATCTATCTTATCAGGACTTATGCCTGTCTCTATTAAAACATCATTCACCACACTGGCCAGGCCAGGTTTCCTGAATTGTCGTGCAGACAAATTTATCGCCATCCTTAATCCTGAACAACCTGAGTCTTGCCATTCTTTAAGCTGCTTACATGCCGTTTCTATCACCCATTTACCGATTGGCACAATCAAACCCGTTTCTTCTGCGACAGAAATAAATTTATCTGGAAAAACCAGACCATCAACAGGATGTTTCCAGCGTATTAGTGCCTCAACAGCTATCATTTTTCCAGTCTGCAACGAATATTGTGGCTGATAATGAAGTATCAGTTCATTCTTAGCCAGTGCGTGTCGTAAATAATATTCAGTACTCAGTCGCTCATTAGCAATACTGGTTAAATCTGCCGTATAAAACTGATAATTATTTCGACCTTCTGATTTAGCACGATACATAGCAGCATCTGCATTACGCATCATCGTTTCAGCATCATTAGCATCTTCCGGATAGATACTTATCCCAATACTCGCACCAATAAATATTTCATGCTCCCCTAAATCAAATGACTCTGAAAACATATCTATAATATTTTCAGCAAAATGTTCTGCATCACTTTTACTTTTAAGATGGCCAATGATCAAAACGAATTCATCTCCACCAATACGCGAAATAGTGTCCTCACATCGCATCCGCTTGCTCAAACGTTCGGTCACACTTTTAAGTAATTTGTCGCCCGTTACATGGCCGAGTGAATCATTAATATTTTTAAACATATCAAGATCAAGAAGCATAACAGCAACCATATGATCACGACGATCAGCAGATTGTAGTTCATGTTCCAGGCGTGCATTACACAGTAAACGATTTGGAAGATTGGTCAGTGGATCATGATGCGTCAGGTAGTCAAACTTATGTTCAGCTTCTTTAATATTGCTTATATCTGCAAACACTCCAATATATTCAACTGTATTACCCTGATCATCTTTAAAACTATTAATACTGAGCAATTGAGTATAAACACCGCCATTCTTACGACGGTTTTTTATTTCACCCTGCCAATGGCCCGTCTCCTCAATCTCATTCCACATACTCTTATAATAATATTCGTCGTGCACTCCTGAACTGAGAATTGAAATATTCTTACCTATTGCATCCTCTTCGCTGTATCCTGTGACTTTAGTAAAAGCTCTGTTCACACTCAAAATAATCGAAGCCGCATCCGTTATAACTATACCATCTGATGTGTTCTCAAATGCTATTGCTGCTTTATTAAGGTACTGCTGCTTACTTGCAATATCCTTTACCATTTGGTTAAAGCCTGCCACCATACTATCCAGCTCACTCAAAGACGATGATATAGTCGAAGGGGTAAAATCTTGATTGCCAACTCGCTTAAAGTCATCTGAAATTAACTGTATAGGTCTTACTACGCGCTTCACCAGATACATACCAAGTAAGGTAAACAATAGTACAATAACGATACTCACAATCGCCAAGTTCATCATTAGTATATGAATTGGATGCAACACTATTTCACGCTCTACCTCAGTCACAATCTGCCAATTTAAGTTTTCTATCAGCATTGATGACCCATAGACCTGATCACCATGTATACCTTCGTATTCCCGCTCTGTTGGCCATGGCTGATTTTTCATTATTGCTTTCACCGGATACAATCCGCTGACATCATCACCCACCTTATATTGGCTGCCTTCAGGCGCCACTAATAATATCCCCGATTCGTTCACAATATATGAATTCATACCATCCGTGTTCATATGGTGTTTAACACTACTTAACAGACTATTTGCATCTACTTCTGCCAGCAATACTGCCCGTGTTTTATTTGCATCAGGCACCGGTACAGCTATAGTAATAAACACACCTTCTGGATGAATTCCACTGGAACCAACGTATACTTTACCCTTCAATGGGATCATCAATTTATCAGATAATGATGAAATACCTTCTAAATGCGGCGAAATCGCCAGTATTTTTGATCCATTGATGGCATAATTTTCCTGCCCGGAAATGACCCGGCCTTGAGCATCAAGTAATACCAAAAGATGGATTGAGGGCTCACGCTTTAACACTCTTGTAAGCAGATTTGAAAGTAACGCATCATCCTTTTTACTGGACAGGATATAGGCCATAGGATCACTTTTATTTACCATCATGGTCTTTAAACGTGACACTTCCTGCCTCACACTACTATGGACCAGATCCTGTGTTATCTTTTCCTGCCGCAAAGCATTTTCTAATAAGATATTATGTACGACTATACCTACCCAGATTAGCAATACAATTAAGGGTAGAAAGGCGACCAGCACAATTAAACCATGCCACGCATCCTTGATTGAATATATCGCTCTCATAAATACCCTTTTTTTACAACACCCCTCAAGAGTAGGCCTATCTACATTAAATTTCAATAATCTCCATTGACTGTTTATTTTCCTTTAACCATAAATCATTACAATTTAAACCAGGCAACCTAAAACAATGTTTTTTTGTCTTTTTAAAAAGAATAAAAAAGGCCGCTAATTTAGCGGCCTTTTTTACTGTTATAAAACTTATGAATAAGTTTATTTGATAAACAGCATTTCACGGTACTTGGGCAAAGGCCACAGCTCATCGGCGACCAATGTTTCCAGTGTGTCGGCATGTGAACGGACTTCATCCATCAAACTACGAAGCACCTTAGCGCAGTGCTGCATGTGTTTTTCTGTATTTGAAAAATCATGCTGCGCCAGGGCTGCGTTGAGTTTATCGACGCCAGCCATCATTGCATTGGCTTCAGCTGCGATCGATTTTGCTACTGAGTTTTCTATCTTAATACCCATTTCTGCCATGCTCGAGCTGGCACCTGTCAGCTCGAACAGGTAACTAATGGCCGCAGGGTATATGGCAGTTGTTGCCATCTCCACGACCAGCTTGGCTTCAACTTCGATCGACAGGATATATTGCTCGGCATACACTTCATAACGACTTTCCAGCTCTACAGGAGACAGTACGCCGGTTGATTTGAACAGCTGTTTCACAGCCTTGTCGCGTAATATTGGCAACGCATCAGCGGCAGTAGGAATGTTCTTCAAACCACGCTCTTCAACAGCCATCTTGTGCCATTCTGCTGAGTAGCCGTCACCGCCAAACACAGCGTTACCGTGCTCATTCATCAGCTCTTTCAGTACCGCAAAAACAGCATCTGCCTGGCTGGTGCCTTTCTTCTTCAGCTTGGCTTCCAGTTTTTCAGCAATCCAGTTCAGCGAATCGGCCAGAATGGTATTCATCGCCACCAGTGGACCGGATACAGACTGGTTTGAACCTACTGCACGGAACTCAAAACGATTGCCGGTGAAAGCAAATGGTGAAGTACGGTTACGGTCACCCGGGTCGCGTTCAAAATGAAGAATCTGTGGCAGACCCAGGTCCATCAGGCCACCCTCTTTACTGGTGGCCAGCTTGCCGTCTTTAATGTCCTGGAATACTTTTTCCAGCTGATCGCCAAGATAGACAGAAAGAATCGCCGGTGGTGCTTCGTTAGCACCCAGACGGTGATCGTTTGATGCGGTAGCCACTACAGCACGTAACAATGGACCGAACAGGTTTACGCCGCGAATCACCGCGCCGCAGAACAGCAGGAAGTTCAGGTTGTCATGTGGTGTTTTGCCCGGATCAAGCAGGTTACCCTGTGTGGCGTTGCCCACAGACCAGTTTACGTGCTTACCCGAACCATTCACGCCAGCAAAAGGCTTTTCATGCAACAGGCAGATGAAACCGTGTTTCTTGGCTGTGCTTTTCAGCAGCGTCATCATCAGCTGCTGATGGTCGGCAGCAATGTTGGCGGCTTCAAAGTAAGGCGCAATTTCAAACTGCCCCGGTGCAACTTCGTTGTGGTGAGTTTTAGCGGGAATACCGAGACGGTACAGCTGATCTTCGAGATCCTGCATGTACACCTGCACTCGTGCAGGGATAGCGCCAAAGTAATGGTCATCAAACTGCTGACCTTTGGCAGGCGCAGCACCAAACAAAGTACGGCCGGCCAATAACAGGTCAGGGCGGCTGTTGGCAAAATTGGCATCAACCAGGAAATATTCCTGCTCAGCACCACAGCTGGAGTTCAACGGTGCAATATCAGTTTCGCCCATTATAGACAGCACTTTACGAGCCGCCTTGTTCATGGCGTCGTTAGAGCGCAGCAGCGGAATCTTTTTATCCAGCGCTTCGCCAGTCCATGACATAAACACGCACGGAATCATCAGCGTAGAGCCGTTATCGGTATTCATGATATAGACAGGGCTGGTTGGATCCCATGCGGTATAACCACGCGCAGCGTTGGTCATACGGATGCTGCCATTCGGGAAGGATGAACCGTCGGGCTCGCCCTTGATCAGCAGGCTGCCGGTGAATTCGGTAATTGCATTGCCATCAGAGTTGGTAATGATAAAACCATCATGCTTTTCAGCAGTGATGTTGGTCATCGGGTAGAAAATGTGTGAGAAAAACTTAACGCCTTTGGACATGGCCCATTCTTTCATCGCTGCAGCAACGATATCGGCGGTGGCAGCATCCAGTGGAGCACCTGTTTGCACTGTGTTCTTTACAGCTTTGAAAGCGTTCTTGGATAGAGACTCTTCCATTTTTGCCAGATTGAAAACATCACAGGCCCAGATCTTTGATAGTGGCTCGGGTTGTGTTACAGACATTGGTTCGCGGTTGGTGATCTGGTAAATCGCCTGCATGCGAGATTCATTTCCACTCATTACGTTTTCCTCAAAATTACATTACTAGGTTGTTAGGTATTATCTGGGTTATTTGTTTTATAAATGACTATCAGTGATCCGTTGATCGGTGAAAGCGGCATTATATGTCAAAACTGTATGTAGCAATAATTAAGCCAATTTTTACCCGCCCCATCTCAATGTCACCAAAGACACAATCGCTGCAAAAACCGCATAAATATAACCTTTTTTAGGTATGAATCATTTATTTTGTTATTCCCTACATCCGCCTTAGACACAAACAACGCACCATAATGGTGCGTTAATGCTCTTTAATGGTGCGGACCTGCCTCCATTTTGCAACAAAACAGCACAAATCCGTTCGACTTAAATGAGACCGACACTTCGGTATTGATTATATTTTTTCGAGCCACTTGGTTTTTTATCGGCACGCCGGATTATACTTTTTAGATCAACTGCCTGAAACATTCTGGGTGGATTTAAATCTGATGTTACTTAAAACTGAAGAACGGTTAACTCGCCATTGTTATTATGAGTCTACGGTAACCCGGCCCACCGAGTCCCCCGCATTAACAGGACGCGTCTGTGCCGACGTTTGTGTGGTGGGTGCGGGTTATGCGGGATTGGCCGCGGCACTTGAACTGGCGCAACGCGGTTACTCTGTTACCTTATTGGAGGCCCAAAGAACAGGCTGGGGCGCCTCCGGCAGAAATGGTGGCCAGTCACTCGTTGGCTTTGGCTTTTCCGG
>Ga0224496_10000371_pt1 | contig 31498 bp, 25 predicted proteins | sample SF_Jul11_sed_USG_2_FD_168127 | JGI IMG/M metagenome (GOLD analysis project Ga0224496, IMG submission 168127) | Sediment microbial communities from San Francisco Bay, California, United States - SF_Jul11_sed_USGS_8_1 | ecosystem: Environmental > Aquatic > Marine > Sediment | place: USA...
GCGTAATCTTCATTATGGCTTCTCCTTTTTGTTAGCAGATAGTACCGGTTGTGAGCGACAACCCTCATATTGTACATCAGCTCTTGAAGGAGAAGCCTTTTTGTGCGCTGCCTAATAGTATGTCCAGTTGATTCACAAAAGCGGCGCTTCGCTTGCTTTTGTTCTCAACTGAGCTTAATCGTTGGGCTATTAATAACAAACCAATCAAAGAAGTGTAAAAATGGGATTTAAAGAATTTTTTGGCGGAGAAGATATGTCGAAACTTGATTACCTCGAAGAGGAAAGAAAAAAATTATGGGCCAAAATTCTTGAAATTGAAGCAGATCTGCAAAAAAAGACGTCAGATTTTGAGAAGGAAGCTAAGCAGTCCTCTAGAAAAGCTTCCGAATACAGAAACCGTTGCGAGGACTCAAAAGATGCTGCATTAAAACACTTGTCCTCGATTGAACAAGCACATAATCAAACAAATAACCATCTAGAAGCATTAAAGGAAATTGAGTTAGAAGTTTCTGCCATCAAAGAAAAGTGTCAGGGGAAACTTAAATACACACAAGACAGCTACGAAGAGATAACATCCCTTGAGGCATCAATAAGGAAAAAAATTGAGACGCTAGAAAATATATTTGAGAATCACCCGAGCTTGAATGAAGAAATAGAAAACCTTGAATCAATATTTGCAGAAGGAGAAGAGTTACAAAACAAAATTAACATTATTCACAAATCTTCATTAACAAGAAAAAAAGAAATAGACCAACTGTTTCATGACATATTTGGATACACAAACAAAGACGAAGATGGATCTGAAACACGTGTTGAGGGAATGAAAGACGAACTTGAAAATTCTTTCGAAGAAATTAAAACTGACATAACTAATTTCAGTGATGACATATCCTCATTCAAGGAAAGTAAAGAAGCTGAAATTGTTAATTTTATAGAAAATTGGACGCATAAAATAGAAGGAATCAACAAGAAGATAACAGACTTACTACCAAATGCGCTAACAGCAGGCTTGAGCTCTGCATATTCAATCAAGAAAGAAGCTGAAGAGAATGAAGCAGATAAGCACAATACAAATTTTCACAAATCTATATTTTGGCTTGTGATTATTTCGTTAATCCCTTTTGCTGTTAATATAGTTCAACTGTTTCAGGGTAAAGAGCTAGAAAAGCTAATTCTTGAAATGCCAAGACTTGTATTAGCAATACTGCCATTATATATACCGTTATTATGGGTCGCTTATACATCTAATAAAAAATCAAATTTATCAAAAAGACTTATTGAAGAGTATACCCATAAGGAAGTTTTAAGCAAAACTTTTGAGGGACTTTCAAGGCAAATAAACGATATTGACGATGAAGATATATCATCAGAACTACGAATTAAGTTAATATTCAACATCTTAAATGTTAGTTCGGAAAACCCAGGAAAACTTATTACTGACTACAATAAAGCTGATCACCCACTTATTGATGCCTTAGATAAGAGTGTGCAACTTGCAACAGCTGTTGACAAACTATCAAATATCCCTGGATTTACGAAGATAAGTAAAATGCTGGATGTGAAATCAAAACAATTACTCAAAGAAAAAGCGATGAAGGCAGAACAAGGGTTAGCATCCTTAAACGAAGAAAACGAAGATATTGAAGAAGAAAAAACAAATTAAGATTTGAGTGAATATAAGCCCAACAAAACAATTAAGCTGACTGGAATAAGCGCTGCCATGTTTCCTGCTAGCCTGTCGGCCAGCAGCTTATCTAGTCGTTATGTGTAAAAAGAGATACGACATACTGAGCAACGATGAACCAGCCTAAAACAATTTACATCAACGAAAAATGGCTGGCTTTTTCCGAGAAAGTTAAGCGTAGAGACGGCAAGTGTCTGCAGTGCAATAGAGGGCCAGGGGAAGTAATACTACAGATTCATCACAATATTTACATAACTGAAAAGGCCCCATGGGATTACGCAATTAGTGATTGCCTAACTTTGTGTAAAGGGTGCCACGCAAAAGAGCATGGTCTTATCGAGCCAGATAGAGGGTGGTCGCTACTATCAATTGAAGATTTAGGTGGCCTAGACGGCACTTGCGAAAGAAAGGGATGTGGTGCTGAAATCCGATATGAACATTTAACTTATCATCCGAATTGGGGGTATTTAGTTGTTGGTAGCACCTGTATCGAACATTTGACGCAGGAAGATCGTCTTCTGAGTAGTAATGCTATTCACTTGTACAAAAATATCAGCAAATTCGTCCACTCGTCAGAATGGTCACGAGGCACTACTCAAAAAGGCAAAAAATATATTTCGTCAACTTACAAGCACCATCAAATACGTATTTATGGAGAGGAGTTATTTCATTCTTTCCAATTAGTATTGAAAGAAAAAGGTGTTAGATGGCACGACTTCGGAAGGGTGATACAGGCTAAGGGAAAAAGTACTTTGTCTGTTAAAGAATTAGCATATATCACTTTACGGGGAACTTTGTCTGACAGTGCTAAAGAAAAAAAACTTCTACGCAACATATATCGAGCATTAAATAATGACACATAACCAGGCACTGCACGGGAAACCACGGCCTGCGGCCATGTTTCCCGTGAGCTTAATCGTTGGACACAATAAAAATGTTTACAGATGAAGTATCTGGTCTTGTGACCAAACTAGACAACCCGCCTGATTTAAAAGTTCGCAATAGTATTTGCTGTTGGCAAGATTTGTTAGGTTTTGGTGCCCCGTTGTATGAATGTGGCTGGGAGCCAACAGACGAAGAATTCAGGAAAATTTACAAAAGATTGACAGCTGCTCAAAAAGAATTTTTCTCGAACTTAACTCCATTTAAGGAATTTGGTTTAGTACTTAATGATGGTTCAGTGAAAACAACGTTCACTGACGAACTTGGTAATTTTCTTGATTTATCCATATGGCTTAGGGGCTGTATCTTAGCCCATTTAGGGGTTAATCGAAATGAATCAAAGGCTGGTTTACCTGGAGTTAGAACTATTCTTACACATGGGAAGGCAATGGCACATTCCCATTCAGAATTCCGACTTGACGACTTCGTTTACACATATACCAAAAAGAACCCTGACAGCCTCAGCCAAATTGCTAAGGTCACAGGAAACCCTCTTGTTGCAATGAATCCGACTCCAATGCAGATGAATATGGCTTTCTCCAAAGCTTACATTTTGGATTCAGGCGGAAGCAAAATAGGTCTGTCTGGTTCAAATGTTTATCTAGATGATAGCTTCCTAAATTATATAAAAGAATTTAAGGAATCATTCCGGCCAGAAAGGAGGGTGTAAAAAATTTTGTGTAAACGCCTCATCGGTCAAATTGTCGGCATCCTATTTTCAAAAATAATCATAAACTGATTCATAGCCGCTTTCCAGTTCCGAATCGGCATTGTCCACTTTTTAGAGATATTTTTCAGCGCCAGATATAGCAACTTGAGCATCGAGTCGTCGCTGGGGAATGAGCCTCTGGTTTTCGTCACCTTGCGCAGGGACATATTCACGGATTCGATTGCATTGGTCGTGTAAATGGCTTTACGAATCTCGGGAGGATAGGAGAACAATGGCGTAATCCGCTCCCAGTTGCGCCGCCAGGACTTTCCGATTGTCGGGTGACGGTCATCCCATTTGGCCTCAAACTGCTCAAGGAAACTTTCGGCTTGTTCAACGGTTGGGGCTTGGTAAATGGCCTTTAGATCGCCGGCAACTTCCTTTCGTTGCTTCCAGGAAACATATTTCAGGCTGTGACGTACCATGTGTACCAGGCAGAGTTGAATCTGAGTCTCCGGAAAGATCGTCTCGATGGCTTCAGGAAAACCCTTGAGGCCATCAACGCAGGCAATGAATATATCCTTAACTCCACGGTTTCTCAACTCGGTTACAACCTGTAGCCAGAACTTGGCGCCTTCGGTCTCCGAGGTCCACATTCCGAGAACTTCCTTAATCCCCTCTAAGGTGATGCCGATAGCCAGATAAACCGCCTTATTGATAACCCGGCCCTCTTGTCGGACTTTGATGCGAATGGCGTCCAGATAGACAATGGGATAGACTTCATCCAGAGGCCGATTCTGCCAGAGAGCGACCTCCTGCTGAACAGCCTGCGTTACCTGTGAGACCAAGGTCGGTGAAACCTCGACACCGTATATCTCTTCCAAATGGGCTTGAATATCACGGGTAGTCATTCCTCTGGCATAAAGAGCGATGATTTTGTCATCAAAACCAGTAAAACGGCTTTGGCCCTTGGGGATAATGATCGGTTCAAAGCTGGAATCACGGTCGCGGGGAACAGCAATGTCGAGGTTGCCGAACTCCCCTTTGACACGCTTGCTATAACTGCCGTTACGGGAATTGTTGGTCTTTTTCTTTGCCGGGGAATTTTTCTCATAGCCGAGATGTTCAGTTATCTCAGCCTGCATTGCACGCTCCAGCAGCTGTTTGGTAAGTTGTTTGAGTAACCCACTTTCACCGATGAGATCTTCGGGATTTTTGTAATCCTTCATCAGGGCATCGAGCAGGTCTTTTGGTATGGCCATTATTTCCTCCTGTAGTTACGGTTTGTAACCGACAGTGGCCATTTACACAAAATTTTTTACAGGCTCCATACGGATCGCGGTCCTGAGTATCGTTCCGATGACATTCAAAAAATGCTCAAAGACTACGGGATAGCCCCGAGCATGAACCGTCCGGGAAGCTGCACGGATAACGCTGAAATGGAATCGTTTTTCCATACCCTTAAAGGAGAGCTGCTTAAAGGGAGAACGTTTGAAAGTGAGCAGAAACTACGAAATTGCGTGGCAGGTTACATCAACTATTTTTATAATCAAAAAAGAATGCACTCAAGTTTGGGCTATGTAAGCCCGGCTGAATTCGAAGCTATGAGTGCATAAATGAAAAAATGTCCACTTTTTCGGGGGAAGTCCCCTGGAATAAGCGATGCCATGTTTCCTGCAAGGTTTTAGGCCAGCAGCTTATCTAGTCGTTGAGCCTGTAGAAAAAGTTAACTTATTGTAATTTCGACTTTATTTACACATATGATTATTGTATAATCACTGCAATATCCAAGAAGTAAACCGGTTAACCACAGCAAAGGATATTGCAATGGCACGTTACAAACCTTACTCATATGCCCAAGGCAAATTTATCCCCATTCACTTCGCCAAGCAGATCTTGCCCGGCACCTTCGAGTACTCCTTAAACCACCTCATCGACCAGGAACTTGACCTTTCTCTTTTCGATGCCCGCTGCCGGAATGACCTGACCGGCGCCACAGCCTATGATCCCCGGATTCTTTTGAAGATCGTGTTATACGCTTACTCGCGGGGCATTGTTTCCAGTCGGAAGATCGAACAGGCTTGCCGGGAGAACGTAATTTTTATGGCGCTGTCCGCCGACACCCGACCCCATTTTACAACCATTGCCGATTTTATCTCTTCCATGGACAAGGAGATCATCCACCTGTTCCGGGATGTGCTGCTGGTCTGCGATGATCTGGGTCTGATCGGCAAGGAGATGTTCGCCATTGACGGCTGCAAAATGCCCTCGAACGCCAGCAAGGAATGGAGCGGCACCAGGGCGGATTTCGAGCGTAAGGCAGGTAAGCTGGAGAAGGCGATCGAGCATATAATCACCACCCATCGGGAACACGACCGAAAGCAGACGGATAAGGATATTGTTGCCAGGGAAGAGCAGTATGTGCAAACCCTGCGGAAACGGGTCCGGAAAATCAAGGAATGGCTGTCCGACAACGATGATAAGCCCGGCAAAACCGGCAAACCGAAGAAGAGCAATATCACGGACAACGAATCGGCCAAGATGAAAACCTCCCATGGCATAATCCAGGGTTATGACGGAGTAACCACGGTTGACGGCAAGCACCAGATCATTGTCCATGCCGAGGCGTTCGGCGAAGCCCAGGAGCATGATCTGCTGAAGCCCATGGTGGCCGGAACCAGGGAGAACTTCCAGGCCATCGGCAAGGATGCTGATGTTTTCACCAACACCAAACTATCGGCGGACAGCGGCTTTCACACGGAAGAGAACATGAAGATGCTGTTTGGCGAACAGGTTGACGCCTATGTGGCGGACAATCATTTCCGGAAACGTGACCCCCGTTTTGTCAATGCAGACCGTTACCGGGAACGCCACCGGCAAGAACGGGCAAAACTGACGGGCGGAAAAAGCGGATTATTTTCAACCGCCGACTTTGTTTTTCCCGATGATCTGAGTTATTGCCTCTGCCCGGCGGGAAAACGCCTGTACCGCAGCGGCAACAATGTCGCAGTCAAAAATTTTCTGGCAACCAAGTTCAAAGGGCCGAAATCGGCTTGTGTTCCCTGCAAGCTCCGGTCCCAGTGCCTGCGGCATCCGGAGCGAACGGAAACCAGGCAGGTGGCCTATTTCCACGGCCGGTCCGCCAAGGGAAAAGAGACCTTCACCGAAAAGATGAAACGAAAGATCGACTCCACCGCAGGCCGCGCCCTGTATAGCATGCGGGTGGCCATCGCGGAGCCGCCCTTTGCCAATATCTGCCATGTCATGGGCCTGGACCGTTTCACCCTGCGGGGCAAAACGAAGGTGAACATTCAGTGGAATCTGTTCTGCATTGTCCATAACCTGAAAAAGGTGGCGAGGTACGGGCCGCAATTTGCGTGATCGGCACGAAAAAAAGCTGAAACTGTTTGACAATAAAGCATATTCTGGCAAAGTAATGGAGCCAGGCAAGAGGAGCATGCAAGAATAGAAATAAATAAACAGGGAAGGCAAAGGGGAGGCGGCGAAAAGGTTCAAACCGCCCCATTGGCGGACCTTTTAGAAATTGGTTTTTCTACAGACTCGTTGGGCAAAAAAAATAAAATGATCAGCTTACACCAAATTTTCGAGCATTATGGATTCGATCCATCGCAAGTCAAACTTGTTCGTCATGGAAATGCCGAAATCCCAATTTTAGAAACATACCAGAACGACATAGAAAAATTTGAAGCCTACCAAAGCTTTCAACAACCTGGGAAATTTGCAAAAGCTACACATATTGCGGTCTTTGCCCCCACAATTGGAACAACTGCTCTTTTCTTAGGCCTTTGGGATATTAAAGAAACAAGGAAAAGCATGGATTTCACCGATGAAATCCATGCTGGAATAGATAAACATGAATTTCCGAAATCATGGCATATTGAATCCGAGTGGTATTCTCTTGAAAGAAACCATGAAATCAATGAGTTGTCGGAAAGGTTAGTTATAGATTGGGGGAAATCTGTACTTTCATGGGTCCAAAAGAAAGACAAAGAAGTTCTTGAAATAAAGGCAAAAAACTCGATAGGTGATTTTGTTTCATACGATGAAGTACATTTGGGATTTTACGATTTGAAAAAATTAATGACCCAAAGTTCTTCGAATTTTTCATGGGTATCTGCTCTCTCAGCTGTAAATGGAATCTACCTCATTAAAGACAAAAGCATTGGCAAGTTGTATGTCGGTTCCGCTTATGGTGAAAAGGGCATATTTGGCAGGTGGTCAACATATGCTCAAAATGGTCATGGCGGCAACAAAGAACTTAAATCGCTTGATCCAGCCAATTTCGAATTTTCAATTCTTGAAATCTCACCTCCGACCTCTTCGGCGAATGAAGTTATAGCCCGAGAAAATAGGTGGAAAGAAAAGCTTGGGACTAGAGAATTCGGACTGAACATTAATTAAAAAATCGCCCAACCAGGCACTTAACTTGACCGCAAGAAGCTCGGCGGCGCTAGGCGCGGGTAGTGTGGTGGGCGGCAAGTTAGCTTAAACGTTGTACATAGAAAATAATCATACTCATTAGAGGCTTTCTATGGGTTGCCAGTTACATGATCTAATTGAGGCCGTAACTCAAAACAAAATTACTTGCATCGACCCAATAATCGATCATGATTTTATGGAAATCATAAGAGTCTTCAAAACTGTTGCTCCACAGGCAATATGCTTTGACATGGGGTGTATTGACGAAATTCCAAACATCTCTCCTGTTTATGAAATGGTGAAAGAGCCATTTCCAACTTGTTGGTTTGAGGCAAATTTCACCCATACAGATGGAAAGCAAATAATAATAGGGCTACTGGTAATTGTTCGTGAGGAAGTTCAAATAACATCTTTCAGAAGAAAGAATAAGAAATGGCAGATACGTGGTGGAATTGTCGCTGAATCATTATCTGATTGGCAAAAGTATGAAATCTTTCCCGATCACGATTATTCAGAAAAAGAGATCGAACAACATAAATTAATATTATCCACGTTTTTGTCAGCCCTAAACTGTAACAATGTTAAAAGGGTTGAGCATACACCGGAACCAAAATTACAAAAATCTCGTAAAAAACGAGGGAAACTCCCTATTTTTTCCCATTGGACTCTTGAACTCTCAATCCCTAAAGAAACTGATAAAAATCAAACATTAAAAGGTACTCATTCATCCCCCAGGGTTCATTTACGCAGGGGCCACCCAAGACAGTATGCTCCTGGTAAATATACCTGGGTTCAGCCTTGTATAGTAGGTAAGAGTAATGGAATCGTAACGAAAGATTATTCGGCCAAATATAAAAATAATGAATAGATAAATTGTACAACAAAATAATTAAGCTGACTGGAATAAGCGCTGCCATGTTTCCTGCTAGGTTTTCGGCCAGCAGCTTATCTCGTCGTTAGCTTTTGGATTATCTATTGCCGAAAAAAGTAAATCAGAATAGAATAAGTTGTTAATATATGGTAGGAGAGGTTGCAATGACACAAAATGAAATAAATATGTTCTTAACGACCTTGTTTGACTGCCTTAATTTGCCAGGCGCGATCAAGAACTCCTGGGATTTAGTAGACCGGATCAAACCTGGAAAAAAAATGGAACAAACTGATATCGATCAGTTGGCATTAGAGATAAATAAGATAAAAACACTTCATAATCAGCTGGTAACATCTCACGAACCACTTACCTTTTGGAAAGATGCACATGAGAGTTTTCAAGACCTTCATGAAGCTTTGTATGATAATATATTTATAGAATCTAACCACAAAGAATCTTATAATTTGAACACAAAACTATTAATAAATGTTTGGAATAAACGAAGTTCTCTTGAGTCAAGAGTTCTTCATAAAGCTTTAAATGATTTCAGGACAAGAGTTGTTTCATGTATGAATGAATGGGGGACAGAATCAGACATATGTCCACATGATTTTGCAACAGTTGAGTATAAGAGAGCTGTTTCAGCTAGAAATGATTTTATAGAGAATGTAAGTAAGACAGTTGAAGGTTTTAAAAAACTCGAAGAAGCTATTAATAGTTCACCGCCCAGTCAAAATGACCTTTTGGATGCTTGCCAATGTATATCTGAAGGCGTTCGATATGGCTTGAGCAATGCAGATACTGTCTTGTTTAATCTACTAATGATTCTTCGAATGTCTTTTATTCATATGAAGGGAACATCTGCAAATGCATAATATTACAACGGTAATATCGAAATACGAAAAAGATGTTATTAAAATTTTGGACGCACTTGACGCCAAAAAAAATTTAAACCCTGAGCAATCCCGACTTGATCTTCGGAAAATTATCCAAGACGTCTATGATCTTATAAGCAGAAGTAATATCAGTAGAGGCGATTACTTTGAAATTCAGGCTTTTTTAAATTCTACAAGAGGGCTTCTACGAATTTATTTTAGAGATTATATCTCATTGCCGTTTATAACAGCACCAAGGATTGCTCAAAAATCAAGCACAATTAATGTGTTCTTAACTATACCAACCAGCACATCTGATGCTAAGTTCGAATTTATTTCTTTAGGGGAGATTTTAGATACATCAAACCAACCATGCGATTATTTTGCATTGCCCTTGCATATTAAAAATGAAAAAACGCCTCATGTTAATTTAGACCATTTTGATCTCGAAAAAAAACCGAAACAAAAATGGAAAGAAGATTTCAAAGGATTGTGTCAAGATCAATACACTATCCCCAAACTCTCAACACATAGAGACACATTTTGTGAACATTATATTCATCATTGTCACTTAATGCCAGAAAAGAACTGTTACTTACAATAAAAGGTTTAATAATGGAAGATATTAATTTTGATCAAAATCACTTTATTTGGCGATTGAATTTTCGATTTGATTTTTGGAACGAAGAGGACATTAACAGGATTATCAGAAAAATTCTTTTAGTTACAAAAGAATTTGATATCAACTATATCGAACAACAAAAAGATGAAAAAGAAGTTGGCAATGTCGTCTTCATTTCAAACAAAAAAGAAGCGCGTGATGACAACACAAAGTCTATTCGGCTTTTTAGCCAAGGTTTTGTATGTGCCGTTGGACCCGCTGTATCTTATGAGGAATGGAAGAAGATACGTTCAGCAATCTGCCTAGCAGTATTGGAACACGGAAATGTTGATGAGGCTAGTTTAGTTAGAGCCATTGATGCACAGTTGATTATTAATATTCCTAATGACAAAATTGAAGGGAATATTTTTACAAATATCTTCAAAAACACCTCCACGATTGCTAATTCTTGCCCATTTGAAAATCCAACTTTATTGGATTTTCATGTTATGCTTAAAGACGGTCTTTACAAATCTTATATAGGACTTGACTCAGAATTTGAAATAAATGACAACCCTTATCATAAATTCCTTATAGCTTTCCCCATACAAGATTTTCCTGTAGATGTTAATTTAAAGGACTCAATATTAGAACATTTTGCAAAGGTTGATGAATGGGGGAAAAATATAGCAAAATCAATTATCCTTCCAATATTAAGCTAATCGGGTAGCCGGGGGTCTTTCTCCCCCAGCCCCCACAACACCTAGCATGCGGGTCCGCACTAGGCGTTTCCCATAGGTTACCGGGCCGTAGCCGGATAGTGAATCTTTACCCACAATTCTTTGACAGACAGCAAACCTTGATCCTTCAGCCACTTATTGGTCATGCCGGACTGGGTTGCCAATGTTCTAGCAAGATGCCATGGCCCCTTCCTGCTCAACCCGACCGAGATTGCCGCGTACAAACCGGTTCCGAGTTTTGTTAACTCGCGCACTTTCGTGCGACACCAACGCCACTGTTTCCAATAGCACATACGTATTCGGCGACGCAGCCAGTGATCTATCTCAGGAATCGGTCGATAATACTTCGATATCCCAAAATATCCCACCCAGCCACGAAGATATTCGGCCAGTTTGGCAAATCGGTAATTCATGGAAACTCCCCAGCTTCTGCCAGTCAGTTTTCGGACGCGCCTTTTAAATTCGGCAAACGCCTTATCCGACCAACGGATACTGGCACCCTTGAAGGTAAAACCGAGAAAAGTGATCTCATTGGTTGAGGCCACCTTACTCTTCTCTTGATTGATCGTGAGCTTGAGTTTTCGGTTGAGATAACGACCGATGCTTGCCATCACCCGATCTCCCGCCTGCCGACTTTTAACCAAAATAACGAAGTCGTCGGCATAACGGGCGAAGCGATGGCCACGCCGCTCTAGCTCTTTATCAAGATCATCCAAGAGAATGTTGGCCAGGAGCGGCGACAATGGGCCACCTTGGGGAACACCCTTGCGGGTTGCTTCCAATCTGCCATTTATCATCACCCCGGCCCGCAGGTATTTACCGATTAACCCAAGGACACGTTTATCGTGTACCCTTCGACTAACCCGACACATGAGTACGTCATGATCCACGGTGTCGAAGAATTTCGACAGGTCAGTATCCACGGAGGAAGAAGAGGAAGAAGGGGGTCAAATCTTTATCCTTGACAGTCGCTAGTTGTTAAATAACAATAATTTATGACTCGTCCACTTCGTATCGAATATCCTGGTGCTTTGTATCATGTCACTAACCGTGGCAATGAACGTAAAGCTATATTTAAGGACGATACCGATCGCAACAAATTCCTTGAGCTTCTTGCTCGCTCTCTTGATATTTACTCCGTCAAGCTTTACAGCTTTGTGTTGATGAACAACCATTTTCACCTTTTGGTCGAGACTCCTCTGGGGAATCTCAGCCAGTTCATGCGGCACTTCAATATCAGTTACACCTCGGCCTTTAATCGGCGTTATCGTCGAAGCGGCCACCTTTACCAAGGCAGATATAAAAGTTTTCTGGTGGATAGGGACGAATATCTATCCATGGTCTCCCGCTATATTCATCTGAATCCAGTTAAGATAGGTAGTGTGAAGAGAAAACCACCATCCGAACAGCTTGGTATTCTTTGGGAATATCAATGGAGTAGTTTGCCTGGGTTTGTTTCGTTAAAAAGACGTTGGGATTTTGTCGAGTATGGTGTTGTCTTGGAGGACTTCGGCGGAGATACCCGCCAAGGCCGGGCGCATTATAAAAAACAGTTGTCAGTCGATCTGGTGGATGAGCTTCCCGTGCGAAACCGGATTGTTGCCCAGAGTTTGCTCGGTGGGGAAGATTTCGTAGAAAAAATCAAGGCTACCTACCTTGAGGTTGATTCAAGTCGTGAACAACCAGCCCATGCCGAAGTACGTAAATATCTAACCAAAGACACAATATTAGATGTTGTGTGCAGAATAACCGGGAAATCGCAGAAACAACTTTTATCCAACTTCGGAACAGAGCGGCAAATGACAATGGATCTGCTGTATCGGTTAGCCGGGATGACGAATCCTGAGATAGGTCATCTTATGGGGATTGATTATAGTACGGTCAGTCAAGGTCGCAAAAGGCTACGTGAGAAACTTAGAAAAGACAAGTTGTTACATGTCATGTACGAGAAGATAAAGGATGAACTGTCAAGGATAAAGATTTGACCCCATGTTCACACAATAAAGCATATTCTGGCAAAGTAATGGAGCCGGACGACAAGAGCAGGCAAGAATAGGAATAAATAAACCGGGAAGGCAAAGGGGAGGCGGTGAAAAGGTTCAAACCGCCCCATTGGCGGACCTTTTAGAAATTGGTTTTTCTACAGACTCGTTAGGCTTCAGAACAAAAAAATGAGCACATCATGGATCAAACTTACGCATCTTCACAAAACAACATTGAAAACCATAAAGCATTCCTCAATGCACTTGATCACCCTACCCTTCTAATGCAAGCTCAACCAAGGCAAGTAGTAACAGCAAATAAAAAGGCATGTGAATTATTTGGTAAAGGCTTAAGTCAAATTGAGGGGCACAGAGGAGGCCAGGTCTTCGATTGTGTTCACGCTTTCACCGAAGCTGGTTGCGGGTTAGACGTTAATTGTGAAAACTGCAAAATTAAAAACGCAGTAGTGGATACTTTCTCAACAGGTAACTCACACAACAGCATCCAGACACTTCTAGACATAAAAAAGAATAATTTAATCAGTCCTTATGAAATGCAAGTATCAACCGAGAAAATAGGGGATTTTGCCATCATAACCATTGAAAAATACACGAAAAAAGTGGAATCGGCATGGGGTCGGACCGAGTTAACCCGCTAATAAAACAAGATAAATGAGCGAAAAAAGGCTTTTTGTGGCGCTTAGAAGGTCGATTTCAGTATGAAGGAGGGGGTCATATGGGAACAATGAAAAGACAACCAACACACCCCGGGAATATTTTAAAAGAAGATTATTTAAAACCATTATCCATCACTATTCAGGACATGGCTTCTATCCTTGGTGTTTCAAGAAAAACATTATCAAAAATCATTAATGGCCATGGCGCAGTCACACCTGATATGGCCTTGCGTTTATCCATGGCATTTGACACAACCCCTGAATTATGGCTGAACCTTCAAAAAAATTATGAGTTATGGCATGCAGCCCATGACTCTAACGCATGGAAATTGGTCAAACCAGTTTTCCACTCTCTATCTGATTCACACGCGTAGACAGCGAACAAGGCGTTCCGGGGGAAACCACGGCTCCGGCCATGTTTCCCCTGAACTTTAGCGTTATGCCGCTACACAAATCTTACCCATTTTCTTAATATTTGAAGGGGTAGGTTGAAAACTGTATCACTAGGTGCTATAGTAATAGTATGATAAATTTGATGACAAAACATTTTTCAAAATGGGCATCCAAACAAAATATTCCTGAAACTGAGCTAAGTAGAGCGTTGGAAGAAATCCAAGCTGGTCAGTTCGAGGCAAATCTTGGAGGTCACATTTACAAAAAAAGGGTTCGATTTGAGGGCCAGGGAAAAAGTGGCAGTGGAAGAACCATTGTCTGCTATAAAAAAAATGATAAGGCCATTTTCATCCACGGTTTTTCGAAAAATGAAAAATCGAATTTATCAAAGAAGGAGCTTTTTGCCTTAAAGGAATTCGCGAAAATTTTAGTTGGATTGTCAGAAGAAAAAATAAAAAAAGCAATAAAAGCCGGAGATTTTTTAGAGGTGAAGTCATGAGAAAATCCATTGCAAAATCAATCACAAGCACTATTCAAGATTTAAACAAAAGTGGATTGGTAGATGACATAACAATGAAAAACATTGAAAATCTCTGCATCCCGGATGTTCAAGAGTACACTCCTGAAAAAATTGTTTCGATAAGGAAAAAATTCAGGCTTAGCCAGGCTGCTTTAGCCAGTATCTTCAACATTAGCCCTTCAACAGTTCAAAAATGGGAGCGTGGGAATAAAAAACCTACAGGTGCATCCCAGAAGTTGCTAGATATTATCGAGAGAAAAGGAATAGAAGCTCTCGTATAAAATGGCATAATCGGGTAGCCGGGGGTCTTTCTCCCCCAGCCCCCACAACACCTAGCATGCGGGTCCGCACTAGGCGTTTCCCATAGGTTACCGGGCCGTAGCCGGGTAATGAATCTTTACCCACAAATCCCGAACAGACAACAAACCTTGATCTTTTAGCCATTTATTGGTCATGCCGGACTGGGTTGCCAATGTTCTGGCAAGATGCCATGGCCCCTTTCTGCTCAAACCAACTGAAATTGCCGGATACAGTCCGGTTCCGAGTTTTGTTAACTCACGCACTTTTGTGCGACACCAGCGCCACTGTTTCCAGTAACTAGATTGCTAATGGGTCTAATGGGGTCGGGCCAAGCTAATTAGTTAAAATTAAAGAATAATATTCTTAAAAGAAGGCTTTGAGGGGGCTATATTGCCCTTTTGGGGTGCGAAAACGATTATATAGAGAATATCCAGAGTGGGCTCTTCATCCTTGACACCTAGCCGTATCCCTTTGTTATTAAAGTGAAATACAACCATCAACAACCAGAATTTACAGAGACGAATTATGGGTAACAAATTGATTTTCTTCGTAGGTTCTGGGGGCCACTACAATACCCACGATTTCACGGACAGTTGGTTAAGCAACATTTGCCAAAATTTCATATTGCGCCGCTCTTACCCTCAGCCCCGCGAACCGGCACCAAAGCCTGACCATCTTTTGGTTGACTTTGCCGCAAAAAGTTATTCATATTTCAAATCATATTAGTTTGTTCCAGCTTTTTTGATCACGCAACCAATAAACCGCTATTTTACGATGCAAAAGCACCGGATGACACTAACTATTGGGAGAACAAAATGAGCCTTAAAGAAGCCTTAACAAACCTCAACAACGCAATCAGTGACTTAACTTCTCTTCATGTGCAAACCTTTACCGGCAATATTACATTTACTGATGACAAAAGATCCTTTAATACGGTAGGGCAAGCCATCGAATCGGCAAAAACGCAAAGCAAAATAACGTTGGTTGCAGAATCGCTGTTCAAGTTTGACGGCGACTCTTACAACTTTGTGACCAATAAAGAGGGCGGCATCCCGTCTTCCGCTCTGGAACTGCATAAGGCTTCTGTTGAGGCCGGCATGAAAACCAGGCAGGGGCTGTTACAAATGATCAAAGGCGCCTTTGACTGATGCCTGTGGATAGCTTCCCGCCCTTTGATTCCACAACTTATCCTTTTCCCCAGCAGGATAATGAAATAACGGATCAATGGCTCAGGACTTATTCATTATTGGCGGGAGCACAAGGGCAAGGGGTTGTCGATACGACCATCAAACGCCTGACGCGGGATATCCAACCGGGCGACCCGACGACGGCAATTGAAGCCATTCCCGAGATCTCCGCCTTGAACCCGGTTCGGTTTAAAGTGATAGCCGAGCAGCTGTGGCTGCTCGGCTATCTTGAAAACAAGCCCGACCCGGACCAGACCGGCAATATCCAGTCCACCCAGACATTTACAAGCGCGATCCGGCGCTTTCAGCAGGAGGCGGGGCTGACCGTGGATGGCTGGACCGGCAGCGAAACCTGGAAAGAAATCAAAGCCCTGGTCAATTTTGAAACCGAAACCGATGTCGATCGCTGGATGCGAGCGGATGGTCTCTTTTACAGGGCTTTTCGCCGGGCGGTACAACTGCGGCTCTGGGCTTATGGCTTGGCGGACAAAAGGCCGGGCTCTGAGTTCAATGCCATCCCCCCCGCCAATATTCAGCGGCTTAAAAAACTTCTGTGGTCGTTATCACTAATTGATGACTATGAGCAAGAAATTTCCCGAAAAATCTTATTTTCCATGTTGTTCGACCCGGATCGGCTGGTGGCAGCGGCGGCCGGCTTCAAACCTCGCTTAAAAGTATTTCTCGCATCTGATGATTCCTTTGCCGACAACATAGATCATCTCGAACAACATGAGGGTATTTTACAAATCAAACGCCGCTTTCTGGTTAACCTGGCCAAGGTGGAACTCTGGCTTTTGGGAAGCGAGGTGAAGATTGACGGCGAAGATGATTATCGGGTTAAAGGCCTCACCCGGAAAAAGCTGTGGGGCGGCACGGATAAAAACCTAGGCACCTATCTGCAAGAGTACTGGGAAAAATTATCCGAATTCAAAGCAGAAACGGCTACCGAGAAGGCAAAAGCGATCACCCCTTCCCTGTTCACCTCGTTTATTGAACCCACTACCATCAATGAAAAAGATTTAAAAAAATTTAGCGAAGATGATTACAGCCAACAAATCGCGGCGGAATTTGAACAAGAACCCAACACCCAAGAGCTGGTGGTAAAATCCTATTGTGAAGGCAAAAACCTCGGGATGAAACTCTGGGACGGCTTGAAAAGGGTCTGGAACTGGATAAAAAATGGTGTGAAAAAAATCATATCCTTTGGAAAAAACATTTTCCGGGCCTTTTACCGCTTTGCCATGAAAGGCTTTAAAATCGTTAAAACAGCTTGCAGCGCTTTTGCGAAATCAATGGACCAATATCTTGCCGGGCAGATTGAGATTAATGGCACCAATTCGGTGTTGGCCGCCATCAAAAAAGACATGGATTTTCAGATAGCTTCAAATCCCTCAGCAAATGCCGCTGATTTAGCAAAAGCAACGCAGGCGGTCCGGCGCTTTGGCGCCATGTTTTTTTTCAGCTGCCAGATTGTAGGGGTTTTTATTGATTTCTTAATAAATGCGGTTACCGGCCTTGCCGGTTGGGCAAGGTTATTAATGGCTTTGGTTAAAGGCTACAGATCCTTAGTCCCGGCCTACCGTGAACTGGCCGCGGTGTTGTAAAACTTTCGATTAAGAACACCAGGGCTAATTATTTTGCCATGACATATCGGCGCACCTCTTGGTTATTAAAAAACCTTATCCCCCCCGGTAAGAGCCTGGCGCCGGCCTTTCGGATCGCCAACTGATACGGGAAACATAGGACGATACTTTCATCCAATTCTAGACGGAAAAGCCCACAGCAAGTTCTCCTTCTGTGGGCTTTGTTATGACCGTTCTTACGGGGCGGCAACCATCACCGTGACCTCTACCCCCCCCAAAGCCTGACCATCTTTTGGTTGACTTTATCGCTAACATTTATTCATATTTTAAAATCATATTAAATTGTTATGCATCTTGCGCTACACAAAATGACTATCTAAACTCCACCAACTTTTCATGGCAGAAAATATGCAATAGATCGGTCGAGTAGAGAACTCTTAGACAGGGTGGGCATGAGCATTTTCCCGGCCAAACTTCTTAAGAATGCAGACGACGGCAATCAGCGGATTAAAATTCCGGCTGGTTACCGCTACCAGCATATTGTTTCAATCGGCGATACAGATATCACGCGAAACGTCTATTTCACCAAATACCTGGAGTGGCTGGGTTACGCCCGCGAAGCCATGTTTTTATCAAAGGTATCTCCCGACAAAATCTTGTCGGGCAAAATTGTCATGGTGACCAAAAATACGGCCATCGCCTACCTTCAAGAATATCAGCTATATGATACCGCCAACCTCTTCGTGACCATGTCGAAGGTATCGAGAACCTCGGCCAAACTTTTTTTTAGATACTTTAACCAGGAACTAGATCGCTTGTGTGCCGTGGCAAAACAACTGATTATCACAACGGACCTCAATGGCAAACCAACGGTGATCCCCCCGGAATTCCTCGAGCTTACGGCTCACTACCATGAAGAAAACGAAATAGAACTCAACGCGCACCTGCTGAAAAGAATGTTTTAACCACCGACCCTCACCGGTTATCGAGCAAGGTCCTGATCTGCAGAGCCAATTGTTTTCTTTCAACCGGTTTCATTAAGATCGCCGCCACCCCGACTTCCTCCGCTTCCTTGTTGGAAAGAATCGAGCTGTAGCCGGTACAAATAATAATGGGCAACTCCGGCCTGATGCTGAGAATATGTTTGCCCAGCTCAAGGCCGGTCATCTGGGGCATGGTTTGATCGCTGATCAGGATAGCAAAGGATTGGGGATCGGCTTTAAACAATGCGAGCGCTTCCATGCTACTGGTTGTGCCGACGACGTGATAGCCCAATCTTTCGAGGGATAACTTATGCAACTCGACAATACTGCCTTCGTCATCCACCACCAGGATTTTTTCATCGCCGGTCAGGATGCGCTCTGTCTCTTCCTGGTGCTCCTCGATTAGCCCTTGCTCATAACAGGGGAAAAACACCTGGAACGTGGTGCCGCGGCCAACCTCGGTTGCCACCTTTATCAATCCGCCGCAGCCCTTGACGATACTATGCACCAGAGCTAAACCCAGGCCGGTGCCGCGGCCCACTTCCTTGGTGGTGAAGTATGGCTCAAAGATCCGGCCCACGGTTTCCTCATCCATCCCGCAGCCGCTATCACTGACGGTCAACTCCACAAAGGGCCCGGCCGCCACATTCAGCTCACCCGTTATCTCTTTCTCCCCGAGAATAACCTGGGCCAAGCTCACCTGCAGCAGACCCTTTTCATTTGCCATGGCATGATAGGCATTGGTGCAGAGATTCATCATGATTTGGTGAATCTGAGTAGGATCGGCAAGAATCAACCCGCAATCGATAATGTTTTCTTTTATGGTGATGGTGGTCGGCAGTGAGGCCCGGAGCAGCTTCAGGGATTCTTTGATGATGAGGTGGGGCTGGAGCGGGGTCAATTCATGGTCCACCTTGCGACTAAAGGTGAGGATTTGTTTGACAAGTTCCGTGGCCCGCCGCGATGCTTTGATCACTTCCTGCAAATCTTCATGAACAGCGCTGCTAGCACCATTCCGCATTTCCGCCAACTGGGCATAACCGAGGATGGCCGACAGGATGTTGTTGAAATCATGGGCGATCCCGCCGGCCAGGGTGCCCATGGCCTCCATTTTCTGGGCTTGCCGTAACCGGCTTTCGCCTTCGTTCCGCTCGGTCAGGTCACGGGCGATCAGGGCCATGCCGGTTGCCCTTTCATCTAGGTTGCCGGAGATGGTAAATAAATTAAGTTCAACCGGCACTATGTTGCCGGAGCCCGCCTGCTCTACAAAAAGTTCGCCATGGCCGGCCCCGGTTTGCCGGGCGGCTTGAAAGATTTCATTTTGAAAATACTCTCTGCTGTCAACGGCCAGATAATCCATTATATTTGCGCTATCAAGCTGATCGGACCGGCTCATACCGACCAGGGTTCGCCCGGCATTATTAAGATAGAGCAGCCGACCGTTAAGATCCGAGATCCCGATAAAATCAGGGCTGTGCTCGATAATCGCCACCAGTTTTTCCTGTTCCGCCTCAGCTTGCTTACGGCCGCTGATATCTTCAATAACCGAGATGAAAAATTTGGGCTGATCCTGTTCGTTTCGGACCAAAGAAACAGTGAGATTTACCCAGAGCGACTGCCCATCCTTGCGGATGTAACGTTTTTCCAGGGAATAATTTTTTATGTTATCGGATAACATTTGCTCTACGTAATTCAGACTCGTTGCCAGGTCGTCCGGGTGGGTGATTCCCTGAAAACTGAGCTCCATAAGCTCTTCCCGGGAATAGCCGGTAAGACTGCACAGTTTCTGATTAAACATCAACCATTTGCCGGTAATGGTTACCAGGGCAATACCGACGGCCGCCTGCTCAAAAACCCCCCGAAGCAAATCCTCGTTTCGGGCAAGATCTTCCGAGGCCTTGAGATGTTCTCGCCGGATCCGCAAGGTATTGAGGCCGTTGACAACATCCTCGGCAATCTCGCCCAGAAGATCGATCTCCTGGGAGTCAAAGGCATCCGGCTCGGGTGCATAGATATTTAGGGCGCCGATTATGCCCAGGGATTTATCCGTTAACGGCAGGGCAATGGAAGATTGATAGCCGCGCTGATTAGCCTGCTCGCGCCAGGGCTGATAACGGCTATCGGTCAGAATATGTCTTGCGACTTGCGCGGCACCGCTCTTGATCGCCATGCCGGTCGGGCCGCCGCCCCACTCATCATCCGCCCAGCTTACCCGCAAATTTTCCAAATAGCCGTCATCATAGCCGGCCTGCGCCCTCGGCCGGACGGTTTTCTCCGGGTTATCCTCGGCAAACCCGATCCAGGCCAGCTTGTAACCGCCTCTACTAACAAACGCCTCACAGATATTATCTAACAATTCATCCTCGGTCTGTGCCGAATTAACCCCTTGATTGCAACCGATTAAGGTTTTCAGGGCTCGATTGACCCGGCGCAGCTCCTGCTCGTTTTTTTGGAGCTCGGTTATATCCTGGGCGATGATCACGATGCCGGCCGCTGCTGAATCTTCCGGGCGGCGCATCACCGAGGCGGAAATGATTACCGGAAATTGCTCCCCGGTTTTACTCAGAAATATTTTTTCACTGCCTTGTAGTCTTCCCGACCCCAGCAAAGCCGCTAACTTTTCCCCGGCAAAAAGTTGCATCTCGTCATAATCCGCAAAAAAATCCTCAACCGCCTTGCCCTCGAAATATTCTTTGCTAAAGCCCAGTTTTGCCAAGACCGCCTGATTGACCTCGCTAATGACGGTGGTCTGCTGTTGGTCATCGATCTCGAGGACAAACAGCATCTCGTTCATCGAATTTATGATCGATGAGAAATAATTGAGCGAAACCGTTTTCAGGGAAAGATTGGCGACCAGCTCATTAAAAGCGGTGGCGAGTTCCCCTATTTCATCACGGCTGGTCACCTCAATGCCGCCGACCTTGGGCCCCTGCCCGATCCGGCGCACTCCGGCGATCAAGGTCGTGATTGGTTTGGCCAGGGATGAGGAGAGCAGGGCGCCGGTGACGGCAATTAGAACAAGGGTGACCACCAGCAGAAAAAACAGCCGCTCTTGCAGCTTGTCAATGGAGGCAAAAATCTCTTTCTGATCCATTTCCGCCAACAAAACCCAATCCATCCCGCCAATCTCGAGAGGGGTAAAGGCGGAAAGCACCGGCAGGCCGCGATAGTCCGTGATCAAGGCGGTCCCGGTTTGCCCTTTAAATGCTTGCCGCGTTGATTCGGTTGCCACTTTCATGAGCAGAATCGTGGTATTCTCTTGTTCCATTTCGGCAAGAGTGGCCGCCGGAACGTTACGGGCCTTTATTTCGGCAAAAAATCCATCCCTGGCCTCAAGCAGAAAGCGTGAATCATTGCGCATCGTATAGTCGGAGCCCACGATGTAGGTTTCCCCCGTTTCCCCCAGCCCCCGGGCCCGCCAGTTCTTATTGTCGGTCATGACCTCGTTTATTTCCGCAACCGACAGCTGCAGGGCCAACACCGCTATCGTCCGGTCGCCATCGCGAACCGGGGCCGCCATAAATGCGGCGGGTAAATGGTCGGCCGGGCAATAATGGCCAAAATCCGTCACCTTTACCTTGCCGTCCGCCGACTCAACCACGTTTTTAAATACGGTGGCCAGCTGGCCGTCCTGCCATGGGCCTGTCAAAACATTTGTCCCGAAATCAACGGCTTTCCGGGTCGAATAGACGATGGCGCCGCTTGCGCTATCAATTAAAAAAATGTCATGGACATTGAGATCCTGCCGATACCCTTTGAAAAATGCGTGATAGCGGGCGTGGATCTGCTCATAAGCGGTCTGGTTGCGCTCCTTTTGCCGCTGGGGCACGCCTTCCGGGGCATAACGATCTTGCAGATAGATGACCTTGGGATCATGGGGCAACAGAGGGTTGAGTTCGCTTTGCGCCATCTTGTTGGGGGCCGCCATCGCGGGATCGACCACCTCTTCGTATCTGCTGCGCAACGACTCGGGCGGGGACGTGCTTAACCGGGCTTGTTTGGCCAGATCTTTTTCGAGGGCGGCAAAGGCCTTGTTAAAATCATTGGCCGCATTGACAATGGTCCAGCCTTTGGCCAACATCTGGGTTGCGGTGTGCATGCGATTGAAATATCCTTCTATCTCTCGCTTACGGCTATCCCTTATGCTTGTCACATGATCTATGCTTTTATCGACCAGAACCTTCTTTAAAAAATTGTAATGCTCCCACGAACTGAGCAAGGTACTACCCACCCCGACAAGGAGCAAAGCCACTAAAATCTTGCTTCGCAGGTTTATGGTCCCTTGCCAAAAATTCATCGCTCCGCATCCCTTTTTTGTGCGCCGCCCCGAAAACATTACTGCACCAAGCTGTTATGGGCTCATAATATACTATCCCGCCGGTGAGAGCAAATAGTAGCTAACGCCAGCTAACCCCTTGGATTTAAAGGGGGATATATGGTTACACGCGGCAGGCTGCCCTTGACGGTCACAAGTGCGCCGCCTAGCCATCATGCCTAATTCAAAAACTCCCCCTTGAACCAGCCCCAGATCCCCAGACTGAAGCCGGGGATCAGATTGATGCCCAGGGCGGATTTGATCAGATAGAGAATGAGCAGGCCCAGCAGGGTGGAAAAAGTGAAAAAGAGGGCAAGGAAGATAACCTGGGCCTGGCGGGCCATTTCCTTCTGGCGCCGGCTCAACTCCCGACGCTCGCGGCCACCGATAAACACGTAGTAATAACGCCAGCGCCAGAAGCCGATGGTCCCGCGCTGGTCAAAAATATGCCTGCCCCACTGCCTGGCCCCCATCGCAACCTTGAGGGCCAACAACTGGTTATCGCTGAAACTATCCCGCTCCGCCTCGGGTAATCTGGCCATCAACCCTTTGACAAAAGGATCCTGACGGATGCTGTTCCTTTGTCCGCTTACGCTGTTATCCATCGTAAAAAAAACTCCCGTGCTTGTTTATCTGCCTGTTTCCAGCCTACCTCTTTTAACGGCCGAAAACAACAAGATGCAATGCCGGGCGTGGTTCAAAACGAAATCAGGCGGCCTTGGGCAGGGTCGGCAGATTAAAGGGATTGTTGGGCTGCCAGTGGTGGGGCTCAAGGGGCAGCAAGCCATATTTGGCCCGGGCCTGGTCGCAGCCCGCCTGGTGCTGGCCGTCCTGCCAGGAGGCGGCAAAATCCCGGCAAACCGATGCCCGTTGGGGATGGATGGCGCAGTGCACCTCCTGGCCGATCTCCCCTTTCAGGGCCACACAGCGCGGGTTCGAAGCGTTGGTGCCCAGCATGAAGGCGCGGTGCGTGGATAACCGGCCGGTCAGGGCCACCGGCACCCCGGTCCCGTCCTCGCCGGCTTCCGCCCAGTAAAAAGAGACCCGAAAAAAGGCGCAACAGGCCCCGCAAGTAAGACAGGGATTTTTGCTTATGCTGATCATAGTTATGGCTGTGGGGGGTAATCAGGTGAGCGGGTTTGCTCGTGACTTTCTTGGTTGCAACGCTTTTGATTATACCATGGCGGCCAGGGCCGACGCTTTTGAAATCTACGCCCGGGCCACGGGGATAACTAAAAATTTCCCCCCCTGCTGCTTATTTGTTAGCCAGGGCCTTATGAAAGTGGGCGAAACTCAAGGGGGCGGAGCCGCCGTTGGCCTGCGGTTGCAGGGCCTCGGCCAGGTAGCCCTCCATGAAGGCCTGCTCCCGCTCTTGGCAATCTTCAGGGGAGAATTTGAACCGCAGTTGGGCGGCCCCCCCTTTGGCCAGGGGTTTAGGGCTCGGCCAGGGCTTGGCAAAAACCCGTTGCCCGCCATGGAGCAGGTAGAGCAAGGAGTGATGGGTGGAGATGGAGCCGGCCCAGGGGTAATGGTCCAGATGATAACGGCGGGAAAGGGCCTCGATTTTTTCTTCCAGATCGTCAGCCGCCGCTGCGCTCGATCCGTTTTGGCCCATGTTGAACAGCAGGAACAGCTTAAAGACATCCCCGGCGGTATGATAAACCGAACCGATGCCGTACTGCTCGGGATGGCAGGATATCAATGACCCCGGCGTGAGGTTGAACTCGCCGGCGATGAATTGATCGACCATTTTCCCCTGCTCCCCGATCAGGGCCAGGGTCTCCCCCGCCTCCCGCCCCGTTTCCCCGGGATGGCTGAGAAAGGTCATCCAGCTGGTCGAGATCCCGGCCTGATGGAAATTGCGGTTGATCTTGCGGATCAATTCACTATCTATCCCCTTGTTCATCAGCCGCAGGACCCTATCGGAGCCGCTTTCGATGCCGAAGGCCACGGCCCGCAGCCCGGCCCGGTACAGCAGGCGGCAGCGTTCCGGGGTGTAGGCGGCCTCGATCCGCAGATCGGTGGACCAGTAGATCTCAAGCCCCTCGTCAATGATCCCTTGGGCCAGGGCCAAGGCATAGGCCGGGGAGAGGACATCGGCTGAGAGGTAAAAATTGCTCGCCCCGAATTGTTGCTGCATGGCCTTGAGGTCGGCCACCGCTTGCGCCACCGGGATCTCCCGATAGGCATGGCGGCCGGATTGATTAAAGCCATAGCTGCAGAAGGAGCATTTGTTCCAGTAGCAGCCCCTGGTCGGGCTGTAAAGCAGCAAGCGGGCCGGGGCCAGATAGCGGTCCAGATCCAGATCGGAATAATCCGGCCGGGCCGCCTCGGCCAGAGCAAAGGTCTCGGCCGGCCCCTGGACCAGGGCTTCGCCCGCCCCTTTCATCAACAGGTTGGGGATGGCCGCCAACCGTTGCGGCTCCGGATTGCCTGCCTGCAACAGGGGCAGGAGCTGGGCCAGGGTCTGCTCCCCTTCCTGCAAGCCCACCGCGTCCGCATAAGCAAAGATCCGCCTGATGCTCTCCTGGTCGCTGTTGCGGACGATCTGGTCGATACAAGGCCCGCCCAGCTGCACAAAGCAGACCGGGAACAGCTCCTTGATCAAGCGGCAGAGGTAAAAGGTTTCGGGAATCTGGGAGACAAAGGTGAGGGAAAGCCCGATAAAACCGGGCTGGCCGAGCGCCGCCAGCTGCTCCCGGTAAAATTGGGCAAAGGGGCTGGCTTGCCGGGCGATATAATCCTCCAGCAGCTTGAAATCCCAGGGGGCCACCAGGTGATCGGCCCGGTTGAAGCTAAAGCGGAAGGGGAAAAAAACCGCCTCCATCACTTGAAACAGATCTTCAACCCCGTCCCGGGCCCGCAGATATTTTTTCTTGTGATAAAATTGCCGGGGATCTTGCAGCACGGCCAGGCAATCGCCATAATCCCGGCACAGGGGCAGGGCCTCGGCCAGCCGCCAATACTCCATCTCTTCATAAAGGGTCAATTTTTTCCGGCGGTTCAACTCGGCCAGGCGAGCGGTAATCCTTTGCCGCCACCCCTCCATGGTCGTTTCGGCCAGAAGATAGTGCAACCCCTCGATATTATAATCCCGAAGCGAAACCTCGATCCCGCGCCGGCCCAGATAGCCCTTGAGGGTCGGCAGCCCAACGTAGGCCCAGGTGGGATCGGCAAAGGGGGGATAAATCAGGAAAGAGGCGTTTGCCGGGGGCTTATTCATCGCGGCAGGCCGCCAGCATCGCTAAGGCCAGGGCCTCGGCGACCTTGATGCCGTCCACGGCCGAGGAGAGAATGCCGCCGGCATAGCCCGCCCCTTCGCCGGTGGGATAGAGCCCCCTGGTGTTGATGCTCTGCAGGTCATCGCTGTTGCGTTTGATCCTAACCGGCGACGAGGTGCGCGACTCCACCCCGGTGAGCACCGCATCGGCCAGATCAAAATCTTTGATCTGTTTGGCAAAGGCGGGCAGGGCCTCGCGGATGGCGGTGACGGCGTAATCGGGCAGGGCGGCACTGAGATCGCAAAGATGGACGCCCGGGGTGTAGGAGGGCTTGACCGAGCCCAGGGCGGTGGAGGGGCGGCCGGCCAGGAAATCGCCGACCAGCTGCGCCGGCGCCTGGTAGTTGGCGCCGCCCAGCTCAAAGGCCCGCGACTCCCAGAAACGCTGAAACTCCATGCCGCCCAGGGGCCCGGCCGGGAAATCGGCCGGGGAGATCCCCACCACGATGCCGCTGTTGGCGTTGCGCTCCTTGCGGGAATACTGGCTCATGCCGTTGGTCACCACCCGCCCCGGTTCCGAGGTGGCGGCGACCACGGTGCCGCCGGGGCACATGCAGAAACTGTACACCGAGCGGCCGTTGCCGGCATGATGGACCAGCTTGTAGTCGGCGGCGCCGAGCAGCGGGTTGCCGGCATTCTTGCCGTGGCGGCTGCGGTCGATCAGCGACTGGGGGTGCTCGATCCTAAAGCCGATGGAAAAGGGCTTGGCCTCCATGAAGACCCCGCGCCGGTGCAGCATCTCAAAGGTATCGCGGGCGCTGTGGCCGATGGCCACCACCAGATGCTCGGTGGCGATCCGCTCGCCGTCGGCCAGGACCACCCCGCGTACCCGGGAGTTTTCGATCTCGATATCATCGACCCGGCTCTGGAAGCGGATCTCGCCGCCCAGGGCCTGGATCTCGGCCCGCATCTTTTCCACCATCCCCACCAGTTTGTAGGTGCCGATGTGGGGCTTGCTGACATACATGATTTCCGGCGGCGCCCCGGCCTTGACAAACTCGGTGAGCACCTTGCGGCCGTAATGTTTGGGGTCTTTGATCTGGGTGTGCAGCTTGCCGTCGGAAAAGGTGCCGGCCCCGCCCTCGCCGAACTGGACATTGGATTCCGGATCGAGGATGCCCTTGCGCCACAGATCAAAGGTGTCCTTGGTCCGCTCCCGCACCGCCTTGCCCCGTTCGAGAATCAGGGGCTTGAAGCCGGCCTGGGCCAGGAGCAGCCCGGCGAACAGGCCGGAGGGGCCCATGCCGATGATCACCGGCCGGGCAGCCAAGCCCTGCGCCGGAGCCCGGGCGACAAAGTGGTAGGCGGTATCCGGCGCGATTTTAAGATGGCTGTCATCACCAAACCGGCCCAGCAGCGCGGCCTCATCGGCCACCTCCAGCTCCAGGGTGTAGATAAAGACGATGGCGTGGGATTTGCGGGCATCCACCCCGCGCCGGAAGATGGTGTAGCGAAGCAGCTCGCCGGCGGCAATACCGAGGCGGGCGATGATTGCCGCCTTCAGGTCAGCTTCGCTGTGATCGAGGGGCAGTCTGAGTTCTGTCAATCTAAGCATGATATCGGCCGGGTTAAATCAATGAGCAACAACGGGATGGGATGAAAAAATTTAGCTTTTCGGCCATTGCCGAAAAACGGAGGATATGCAAAAATCTCTTCTGCCGCCCGCCCCGTAAAGCAACTTCTTATCGATTATCCCCAGGGCTGTCAACAGCAAACTTGCCCGGGCCGATGCGCGGTTCCCCTTCTAAAATTGCCGAAAAGATGAGATCCGGCATGACGGCCATAACCCACCCTTAGCCAGCCGGGCCGGCATAAATTTCACAGTACTATTTACCTGGTATGGTGTAATATATAAAAAATATACGCCCCTTAAACGGAGGCTGACCCTCACCCTCCAGCCCCATCCCCGCCAACCCGGCCTTTTTCACCACAACTCATAGAGATAGAAGACAAAAAGCAATGAAAGAAACTAAAGCAAAAATTATCATCGGCAGTGAAGAGTGGTGTGCCTTTCCCGATCTGGGCCTGCCCGCGATTAAGGCCCGGGTCGATTCCGGCGCCAAAACCTCATCCATCCATGCCTTTAATATCAGAAAATTCAGAAAAAACGGCGAGTCCTGGGTCAGTTTTGAGGTCCATCCCCTGCAGAATAATCGCCGCGCGGTTATTCGCTGTGAGAAACCGGTGGTGGATAAGCGGGTGGTAAAAAGCTCGAGCGGCATCTCGGAAACCCGCTATGTCATCCTCACCCCCCTTAAGATCGGCCTTGAAACCTGGGACGTGGAGCTGACCCTGGCCAACCGGGATTCCATGGGCTACCGGATGCTGTTGGGCCGTGAAGCGATGAGCGGACGGATGATTGTCGACCCCTCGCTCAATTTCTGCCTGGGCAAGATATCAACCGCCAAGCTCGATGACTACTACGAAAAAAGAGCGCAAAGCAGGAGCGGCCTCCGGATCGGTCTGCTGGCCAGCAACCCTGATCTGTACAGCAACCAGCGGATCTTGGAGGCCGGGGAAGAACGCGGCCATGAGATGGAGTTTCTGGATATCCGGCAATGTTATATGAAACTGGATGCGGTGGAGCCGGAGGTGCATTACCGGGGCGGCAAGGTGCTTGACGATCTGGATGCGGCCATCACCCGGATTCGACCGAGCATTACCTTTTACGGCTGTGCCCTGGCCCGCCAATTCGAGAGCATGGGGGTGCTCACCGTAAACTCCTCCGCCTCCATCAGCCAATCCCGGGATAAATTGTACGCCCTCCAGTTAATGCTCAAGAGCGGGATCAGCATCCCGACCACCGGCTTTGCCAATTCGCCGATGGATACCAATGATCTGATTGAAATGGTCGGCGGCGCGCCCTTGATCGTTAAGCTGCTGGAGGGAACCCAAGGCCGCGGCGTGGTCTTGGCGGAAACCAGCAAGGCGGCCGAGAGTGTGATCAATGCCTTCAAGGCCCTGCGCGCCAATCTCCTGGTCCAGGAATTCATCAAGGAGGCGGATGGCAAGGATCTGCGCTGCTTTGTGGTTGACGGCAAAGTGGTGGCGTCCATTCAGCGGGAAGCGGCCCCGGGTGAATTCCGGGCCAACCTGCATCAGGGCGGCTCAGCCTCCATCGTGAAAATTACCCCCCGGGAAAGGATGTTAGCCATCAAATCGGCCAAGATCCTGGGGTTGAGCTTTGCCGGGGTGGATATTATCCGCTCGAAAAACGGCCCCCTGTTATTGGAGGTCAATTCCTCCCCCGGCCTGGAGGGCATTGAGGCGGCCACCGGCAAAGACATCGCCGGGATGATGATCTCGTCGATCGAGAAAAAACTGGGCTGGAAAAGAAAACTCAGCACTGAAAAATATTAATGGCGCCAACCCTGATCCCCGCCTCATTTCTCCACAGAGATCAGGGCGGCCTGTAAAAATTCCCGGTTGAGCCGGGCGATATTGCCGATCTTGATCCGCTTGGGGCAGGCCGCCTCGCACTCCCCCTCGTTGCCGCAATTGCCGAAGCCCAGTTCATCCATCTTGGAAACCAGGGCCAGGGCCCGCCTGGCTTTTTCCGGCCGCCCTTGGGGCAGCAGGGCCAGCTGGGAGATCTTGGCCCCGACAAAGAGCATGGCCGACGCATTGGGACAGGCCGCCACGCAGGCCCCGCAGCCGATGCATTCCGCCGCGTCCAGCGCCTTTTCGGCAAGATCCTTGGCCACCGGGATGGTATTGGCCTCCGGCGCCGCCCCGGTGTTCACCGACACATAACCGCCCGCGGCGATGATCTGGTCAAAGCCGCTCCTATCGACGATCAGATCCCTGATCAGGGGAAAAGCCCGGGCCCGGAAGGGCTCGATGACGATGGTATCGCCATCCTTGAAATGGCGCAGGTGCAGCTGACAGAGGGTGGTGCCGCCCTGGGGGCCGTGGGGTCGGCCGTTGACCACCGCCCCGCACATGCCGCAGATCCCTTCCCGGCAATCATGGTCAAAGGCCACCGGCGCCTCCCCCTTCAAGGTCAGCGCTTCGTTGACCACATCCAGCATTTCCAAAAAGGACATCGCGGTGGAAACCGGGCCGGTCTCCAGGGTTTGGAAGAAGCCGGCGGCCTGGGCATCTTGCTGGCGCCAGATCTTCAGGGTCAGAGATATCGTGCTGCTCACTTGTAACTCCTTTGGCTCAAGACAACCTCGGCAAAGCTCAGTGCTTCCTTGTGCAGGGCCGGTTGGCGATTGGCCCCCTGATACTGCCAGGCCGCCACGTAGCTGAAGTTTTCATCGTCGCGCCGGGCCTCGTTTTCCGCGGTCTGGCTCTCCTCCCGCAGATGGCAGCCGCAGGACTCCTCACGGGCCAGGGCATCGAGGATCATCAACTCGGCGAGATCGAGATAATCAGCCACCCGCCCCGCCCGCTCCAGGGATTGATTAAGCTCCTGGCCGCGGCCGGGCACGATCACATTGGCCCAGAATTCCTCCCGCAGCTCGGGCAATCCGGCCAGGGCCCGGCTCAGCCCCTCCCTGTTGCGGGCCATGCCGCAATGATCCCAGAGCAGCAGGCCCAGTTCCCGGTGAAAATCATCGATCGTCCGTTTGCCCTTGCAGGCCAAAAGCTTGTCGAGCCTGTTCCGCACCTCATTCCCGCAGTCGGCAAAGGCCGGGCCAAGGGTGGAGATCTTCTCCGGCGCCACCTCGGCCAGATAATTGCCGATGGTGTTGGGCAGGATAAAGTAGCCGTCGGCCAGCCCCTGCATCAGGGCGCTGGCCCCGAGCCGGTTGGCGCCATGGTCAGAGAAATTCGCCTCCCCCAGCACAAAAAGGCCGGGGATATTGCTCATCAGGTTGTAATCCACCCACAACCCGCCCATGGTGTAATGCACCGCCGGATAAATCAGCATCGGCTCCCTGGCGGGATCCTGGGCCGTGATCTTTTCATACATCTGAAAGAGGTTGCCGTATTTCTGTTGGATCGCCTCCTCGCCGTCCCGGGCGATGGCATCGGCAAAATCAAGGTAGACGGCCAGGCCGGTGGCGCCGACCCCCTTGCCCCGATCGCACTGCTCCTTGGCATTGCGGGAGGCGACGTCCCGGGGCACCAGATTGCCGAAGCTCGGATATTTGCCTTCCAGATAATAATCGCGCTCCGCCACCGGGATCTGAGCGGCGACTCGCTTATCCCCTGCCTTTCGCGGCACCCAGACCCGCCCGTCGTTGCGCAGGCTTTCACTCATCAGGGTGAGCTTGGCCTGATGTTTGCCGTGCACCGGAATACAGGTGGGATGAATCTGGACAAAGCAGGGATTGGCAAAACAGGCCCCTTTTTTATAGGCCCGGATAGCGGCGGTGACATTGGAGGCCATGGCATTGGTTGACAGAAAATAGGCGTTGCCATAGCCGCCGGTGGCCAGGACCACTGCATGGCCGGCGTGGCTCTCCAATTCACCGGTCACCATATTCCGGATGATGATCCCCTGGGCCCGCCCATTGTCAACCAC
>Ga0224496_10000372_pt1 | contig 31476 bp, 21 predicted proteins | sample SF_Jul11_sed_USG_2_FD_168127 | JGI IMG/M metagenome (GOLD analysis project Ga0224496, IMG submission 168127) | Sediment microbial communities from San Francisco Bay, California, United States - SF_Jul11_sed_USGS_8_1 | ecosystem: Environmental > Aquatic > Marine > Sediment | place: USA...
CTGCGCAGCAGGATGCGGCGGTGGAAGAGATGTCATGAGAGCGAGAGGTCGCCTCGCGCGGCGCTCCGCGCCACAGGATGGAGACGGATCATGATCGTCGCTGAGCAAAAACCGCTGCAGGCCGTGCTGGAGATGTTGCGCGGGCACCGCAAGGTGCTGGCCGTGGGCTGCGGCACCTGCGTCTCGGTCTGTTTTGCCGGCGGACGCAAGGAGGTCGGCGTGCTGGCTTCTGCGCTGCGCATGGCGCGGGGTCTCGACGGCGAGCCGCTGCAGGTCGACGAGACGTCGGTGCAGCGCCAGTGCGAGGTGGAGTACATCGAGGCGCTGGCCGGGGGCATCGATGCCTACGACGCCATCGTGTCGCTCGGCTGCGGCGTCGGCGTGCAGTACCTGGCAGACCGCTTTCCCGGCAAACGGGTGCTGCCGGCGCTGGATACCAAGTTCATGGGCGGCCCCACCGAGGCCGGCGTCTGGGAGGAGCGCTGCCAGGGCTGCGGAAGCTGCATCCTCGACCGCACCGGTGGCGTCTGCCCGATCAGCCGCTGCGCGAAGCAGCTGATGAACGGCCCGTGCGGCGGATCGAAGGGAGGTCGCTGCGAGGTCGACGCGGGCATCCCGTGCGCCTGGCAGATGATCTGGGAGCGCATGGAAGCGCTCGGGCGCCTCGACGAGCTGCTCGAAATCCAACCGCCCAAGGACTGGGCCACCAGTCGCGACGGCGGGCTGCGGCGCGTGGTTCGCGAAGATCTGCGCACGCCCCGCGGCGATGCTTCCTGAGAGGCGGTGAGACGCGATGCAACAGGCGATCGACGGCACTGTGGAGCGGGGCGGAGCCCTGAAGTCCGGAAGCAATCTGGAGCGCGTGCTGGCCGCGGGGCACTTTGCGGTCACCGCCGAGGTCGAGCCGCCCAAGGGACACGACGCAGATTTCATCCGCGGCAAGGCGGCGCTGCTGGTCGGCTGCGTCGACGCGGCCAACATCACGGACAACCAGACCGCCATCGTGCGCATGAGCAGCATCGCCACCGGGATCGTGCTCTTGCAGGGAGGCCTGGATCCCGTGATCCAGATGACCTGTCGCGATCGCAACCGGTTGGCGATGCAGAGCGATCTGCTCGGCGCCGCGGCCCTCGGCGTGCGGAACGTGCTGTGTCTCTCCGGCGACCATCAGTCCTTCGGGAACCACCCGGGCGCCAAGAACGTGCACGACATCGATTCGATCCAGCTGGTGCGCATGGTGAAGGAGATGCGCGACGAGAGCCGCTTCCAGTGCGGGGAGGAGATCGCGGGCGGCGGCCCGCCGTATTTCATCGGGGCGGCGGCCAATCCCTTCGCGGATCCCGTCGCGTTGCGCCCGCACCGCCTGGCGAAGAAGGTCGCCGCCGGCGCTGATTTCGTGCAGACGCAGCTCGTCTACGACCTGGATCGCTTCCGCGAGTACATGGCCCGCGTGGTCGAGATGGGCCTGCACGAACGCGTTGCGATCCTGGCGGGCGTCGGTCCGCTCAAGAGCACCGGCATGGCCCGCTACATGCGGGACAAGGTGCCGGGCATGGCGGTGCCCGACGCGCTGGTCGAGCGCATGGCGGGCGCCGTGGCGGACCTCGATCCTCAGGACAAAGCGGCGCGTCAGGAGGCCTGGCGCGCCGAGGGCATCGCGATCTGCATCGAGCTGACCCGCGAGCTCAAGCAGATCCAGGGCGTGGCCGGCGTGCACATCATGGCGATCGGCTGGGAGGCGGCCGTGCGGCCCATCGTCGAGGGGGCGGGCTTGCTGCCCCGTCCCGAGGTGCACGCATGACGCAGGCGATTGCCGCGCCCGCGCGCGCCGTTGCCGCGCCGCTGCCCGAGGCCCTGCTGTCGGGGATCGGGGAGAACGTCTACCGCTGCTATCAGTGCAGCCGCTGCTCGAGCGGCTGCCCCCTCGCCGATCGCTTCGACTGGACGCCGAACCAGATCATGCGCGGCCTGCAGCTGAACGACGCGCGGGTGCTCGAGACCCGGACCGTCTGGCTGTGCGCCAACTGTCAGACCTGCACGACCCGCTGTCCCCAGGAGATCGACGTCACGGGTGTGATGGATGCGCTGCGCATCGAGGCGACGCGGCGCGGCATCCCGCCGGCGATTCCGGAGATCGCCCGCTTCAACGCCCTGTTCATGGGATTCGTGCGCTGGTTCGGCCGAATTCCCGAGCTGCTCTTCATCCTCGTCTACAACCTTCTCGAGCGCAGACCGTTCCGGGATCTGGACATGGGCCTGCGCCTGATGCGCCGCGGTCGCCTCAAGCCGCAGCTGCACTTCGCGCGACCGCCCCGGGTGGTCGCGCGGCTCGCCGACACGAAGAACAAGGTTGCGTACTTCCCGGGCTGCGCGGCCCAATCGAGCGCCGCCGAATACGACCGCACCGCGCGCGCCGTGGCCGAGGCGCTCGGCCTCGAGCTGATCGAGCCTCCCGGCTGGACCTGCTGCGGTGCGAGCGCGGCGCACGCGACGGATGCGGCCCTCGCCCTGCGGCTCCCGCTGCGCACGCTGTCCACCATCGAGAAGATGGGGCTCGACACGGTGACCTCGCCGTGCAGCAACTGCTTTGCCCGGCTGAAGGCGGCCGAGGTCGCGGCCGCCCACGATCCCGCCGCGGGCCGGGAGATGGAAGCCGTGCTGGGCGAGGCCTATCGCGGCGCGGTTCGCGTGCAGCACCTGCTCGACACGCTGCTCGATCGGGTCAGCCTGGCGGAGATCGAGCGCCGGGTGAAGCGACCACTGCGCGAGCTGCGCGTCGCCTGTTACTACGGCTGCCTGATCACGCGGCCGAGCCGGGTCACCGGGGCCGAACACGCCGAATACCCGCTGAAGATGGATCATCTGGTCCGCGCGCTCGGGGCCGAGAGCGTCGAGTGGTCGGGCAAGACCGATTGCTGCGGGGGCTCGCTGAGCCTGACCCAGACGTCCCTGGCGCTGGAGATGTCGCGCAAGGTGCTGGACAACGCCCGCGCGTGTGGCGCCGAGGCCGTGGTCACCATGTGCCCGCTGTGTCACATGAACCTGGATGCGCGTCAGCGCGCGCTGCACCTGGATCGCGAGCTGCCGATCCTGCACGCCACCCAGCTCATGCTGCTCGCCTTCGGGCGCGGCGCGGACGAGGCGCTGCTGCACAAGAATCTGGTGGACCCCCGGCCGCTGCTCGGGTCGAAGCGGCTGCTCGATCCGCCCGCCGGAAGCGCCTGAGCCCCCGCGGGATCGGTGCGCGATTTTTCGCCCCGAGCAGTCACAGTTGGGCGTCCGGAAAGGTAAAGTCCTTGCCACGGGGACACCCTGACTTCGGCAGCGGCGCAGCGCGCGGGCATTTGACAGGGAACCTGCCCCGGTAGAGAATTCGCAATCCCGATCACCGAGACCCCGAATCCGTCCCACGCGATGCTGGAGAGCCGCCTCGGCGGACCGGTTGGAGCTGCGCGGCGCGGCGGTGGAACGGCAAGGAGAAATCCGATGGCACGGGCCCTGGCACTCGCAACGCTTCTCGTCCTGACCAGTGCGCCCGCTGCGGCCGCCGACGAAGCGGAAGATTATGCACGCGAAGGCTTCTACGTCGGCGCCAGCATCGCAGGCGCCGGCTACACGGGAGTGGCCAAGGAGGTCAGGCAGCGCTTCGGGGCGATTCAGCGCCAGGAAGTGTGCAAACCGCCGCCGTCGGGCGCTCCTCCAGGGACTCCCCCGACCTGCACGTGGCTCGGTTACTCCACGAATACGTTTTCGGAGACCTCGGCGGGGCTGAACGCGCGCGTCGGCTACCGCCTGCGTCCGCGTCTCGCGACCGAGGTGCAGTTCGAGTGGCTGACGAAGTCGCAGGTCAACTCCTCGGGAGACTTCGAGCAGAACGACGTCTTCGAGCTCAGCTCCTGGGTGGTCACGGTGAACGCGAAGGGCTACGTGATTCCGACCGGTCGCGTGCAGCCGTTCCTCTCCGCGGGCGTGGGGATGATCAGCGTCGACACCAAGGAGAACGCGATCGTCTGGAACGAGTACACCCAGCAATTCGTCGGGCTCGACATGCGCAACGACGACATGGGCTTCGTGCTGCGCATGGGTGGCGGGGTCGATTTTGCCGTGACGCGGAACCTCGTGGTGGAATTCGATATCTCGTACGTGCAGCCGACCGGCGGTGTCTCACCGTTCTCCTACGTCTCCGGCGGGATGGGCCTCCAGTACCGCTTCTGATCGCTGCGCCCGTGCCGGTGTCGGCGCCTGCGGGAGGTAGCCCAGCGCGCGCAGCCGCTCGGCGATGCTCGGATCGATGGAAACGCCCGCAGCGCGCACGCCGTCGCGGGGCGTGCGTGTGATCTCTGCCTCGAGCAGGGCGCGCAGGCGTCGGGCCGCGCGCGGCTCGAGATCGATCAGGTTCACGTTCTCGCCCGGATCCACGCCGCGATCGAAGAGCAGCTCCGCCGGGCTCGCATCGGCGCCGGCGTTGCGCGCGTAGAGCCAGCTGCCGTCGCTCACGGAGCGCTGGATGGAGGCGTCTGCGTAGAGCCGCGTTTCCAGGCTCGCAAAGCTCGGGCGATCGGTCGCGGCCGGGGGCTGCGCGTTCGCGCCGGCGAGGAGCGGGAGCAGCGAGCGTCCCTCGAGGTCCGGCGGCTGCGGCGCGCCGGCCAATGCGAGCAGCGTCGGCGCGATGTCGATGTTGCGCACCTGGGCGCGGATCCGAATCGGATCGCTCGCGAAGGGGAAGCGGATCACGAGGGGCACCCAGACGGCGGCGGTCAGCACGTTGCGCGCGTGGCCCTGGCGGCCGTTCTCCCCGAAGGCTTCGCCGTGGTCGCTGGCGAGGATCACGATCGTCTGGTCGAGCAGACCCGCGCGGTCCAATTCGATCCGCACGCGCTCGAGCGCATCGTCCACCCAGCGGATCGCCGCCAGATAGTCGCCGCGCGCGCCGCTGCCGAAGCGCTTGAACTCGCGCGGCGCCGCGTATTCGTGAACGTCCATGAAGTGGAGATAGAGGAAGAGCGGGCGCGCGCGATCGCGGCCACGGATCAGGCGCGCGGCCTCTTCGACGACCCGATCCGCGTGGGGCCAGATCATCGGCTTGGGCAGGCGTGCGGCAGCGCCGCTCGTCGGGAACACGTAGCGTTCGAAGCCCTGGTGAAAGCCGAAGGAAGGGTGCAGCCAGCCATTGGTCTGCACGGCGCAGGTGGCATAGCCGGCTTCCGCGAGCAGTTCGGCGACGGTTCGCGCGCCCGCGGCGAGTCCGTCGTCGGGCGCGACGACACCGTGGGTGTGGGGCCAGAGGCTCGTGAAGAGCGAGGCCATCGAGGTCTTCGTCCACGAGGACTGCGCGCGGGCTTGCTCGAACACGACGCCGCGCGCGGCCCAGCGCGCCAGCTCGGGCGAGGTGTCCGGGCGCTGGCCATACGGTGTGGTCCAGTCGGGGCGCAGCGTGTCGACCACGATCAGCACGAGGTGGGGCCTGCCGAGCGCGGCGAGGCGGGAGGCGATGGGGGCGGAAGACGTCGCGCGCTCGCACGCCAGCGAGGTCGCGGCGAGCGCGAGCGCAGCCGTGGCAAGGCCCCGCCGCCGCGCGCGCCGCCTACTCGAGATCGCGAAGCGCTGCACCGAGGCTCCGATCCACGGACTCGCGGCCGCCGTGACTCGCGGCGAGATCGGCGAGCACGCGCTGCGCCGCGTCGTCGCGGCCCGCCTCGCGGTAGGCGAGGGCGAGGTGGAGGCGCGGCTCGACGAGCGCGGGCGCGGTGGCGCGCGCGGCCTCGAGCAGGGCGATCGCGCGATCCAGCAGTCCGCGCTGCAGGTAGAGCCAGCCGAGCGTGTCCTTGACCTGCGCCTCGTGTTCTGCGAGCGCGTACGCTTCCTGCGCCCAGTGCAGGGCCGCGTCGAGCTCGCCGCGCTCGGCCAGCAGCAGGGCCAGATTGTTTCGGGCAGCCCAGGCCCGCGCGTCCAGCTCCGCTGCGCGCCGATAGGCGGCGATCGCCTCGGCGGGGCGCCCGGCGGCGCGCTGCACGGCGCCCAGCAGGAAGTGCGCCTCGGCGTCGTCTGGGCGTTGCGCCAGGTAGCGCGCGCAGTCGGCACGCGCGGCGTCGAGCTCGCCCGCGCTGGCGCGGAAGCGCGCGCGATCCTTGAGCGGCGTCGGGTCGCCCGGCGCGAGCGCGAGGGCGCGGTCCAGCGCGCGCGCGCCGGCGTCGGCGCGGCCCAGCTGGAACAACAGGGCCGCGCGGGCGCGATGCAGGGGGGCCGCGTCGGGATGCAGCGCGAGCGCCTGATCCGCGACGTCCAGGCCCTGGGCGGCATCGCCGCCAGCGCCGAGCAGCAGCGCGCGCTCGGCGTCGAGCTCCGGCAGCGCGCCGAAACGCGCGAGCGCGCTCTCCAGCGTGCGGCGCGCGTCGGCGTGCGCGCCGCGCGTGCGCTGCGCGAAGGCCAGCGCCAGGGCGGCTTCGTGGCGATCCGGGAAGCGCGCGATCGCCTGGCGCGCGATCGCCTGCGCGGCGTCGGCGGCGCCGCTCGCGGCCAGCGCGCGCGCGAGTACGCACCACGCTTCGAGTGCGTCCGGCTCCAGCTCGAGCAGCCCGCGCGCGTAGTCCGCGGCGCTCGGCGCGTGTTCGCGCCGCAGCGCCGCGCGCAGCAGGGCTCTGCGCGGTGCCCGTGCATCCGGCGAGCGCACCGCGGCCAGCTGGTAGCGGCGCTCTGCGCCGGCGAGATCGCCCTGCGCTTCGAGAACGCGGCCGAGCCAGTAGTGCGCCGCTGCGTCGTCCGTGCGCGTCACCCGGTCCTGCAGCGGGCCCAGCGCGCGCTCGGGCTCTCCGCGCGCGAGCGCGAGACGCGCCGCCAGGAACTCCGCGTCGGGACTCTCGGGCGCGAACGCGCGGAGGCGCGCGAGCTCGCTGTCGGCCTCGGCGAAACGCGCGAGATCAATCAGGGATTCCGTCAGGCTGCGCAGCAGCGCGAAGGAGTCCGGGGATGCGCGCAGGCCGCGCCGCGCAATCTGCGCGGCACGCTGGGGCCGATCCGTGGCCGTGTAGAGCTGGGCGAGCGCCAGGAAGTCCGCCGGCGACGCCTCGTCTTCCAAGAGCGCTTCGAGGATCGCTTCCGCCGCATCCGGATGGCCCGCTGCTGCCTCCAGCTCGGCGAGCAGGTGCCGCAAGTCGCGACGCCCGGGTGTGTCGTCGAGCGCTCGGCGCAGCGCCTCCCGCGCTTCGCCGCCGCGCCCCGCCCGGCGCAGCGCCTCCGCCCAGGTCCGCCAGCCGGCCGGATCCTGCGGCGCCTGCGCGACGAGCGCCTCCAGGTGCCCGAGCGCGGCGGCCTGCCGGGCCGGGTCCGCGGACTCGACGCTCGACAGCCACAGATCCGCGCGCCGCAGCTCTGCCTGCGCCTCGTCGCTTCCCGCTTCGGCGCGGGCGCCGTCGAGCTGGGTTCGCGCCTCGTCGAGACGGCGCGCCTCGACGAGCGTGGCGATCCGCAGCCAACGCGCCGGCGATTTGGGATCGCTCGCTTCGGCTGCCCGGAAGGAGCGCAGGGCGCTCTCGAGATCGCCGAGGGCGAGCGCGGCGCGGGCCCGCACCAGCAGGGCTCCCGCCGCGTGTGGGGAGGCATCGACGACCGGCTCGACGGCGCTTCGCGCGCGCGCCGGATCGGCGACGAGCAGCGCCGCGTTGCCGAGCGCCAGGCGCAGATCGTCTCGATCGGGAAATCGAGTCAGCGCATCTTCGAGCAGCCACACCGCTTCGGCTGCCTCTCCCGCCCGGGCGAGCTGGCTCGCGACTTCGACGAGTGTCTCGGGGGCATCGGGCGCATGCGCGCGGAACGCGCGGATGGCCTCGAGCGCTGCGCGCCGCTCGCCGCGCCCGAGGGCCGCCGCGATCTCATCCCGCCAGCGCCGTGCGCTCTCGTCGCGTCGGGCGCAGCCCCATGCGCCGAGCAGCGAGAGCGCGACGAGCGCGCAGAGCAGTCGGCGTGCCGCGGCGCTGTGCATGGACGCGAGGGTACAAGATGGCGGCCCGCGTCACGCGCCGGGCGCGCCGGGGAAGCCGGGCGGCCACCAGCCCCCGGGCGGCTCCCAATCTCCTGCGTCGTTCTGCACCGTGAGGATGCGCACGCCGTCCGCGGTCACCTCCAGGGTGTGCTCGTACTGCGCCGAGAGCTGGCGATCGCCGGTGACGGCCGTCCAGCCGTCCTCCAGGATCTCCACGTCCGGCACCCCGACGTTGATCATCGGCTCGACGGTGAAGGTCATGCCGGGGCGGAGGCGCAGGCCGCGACCGGATTCGCCGTAGTGCGGTACCTGCGGATCCTCGTGGAAGCGGCGTCCGATGCCGTGGCCGACGAAGTCGCGCACGACCGAGAAGCCCTCCGGCTCCACGGTGGACTGGATGGCAGCCCCGATGTCGCCGAGCCGCGCGCCCGGTCGCACCGCCTCGACGCCGCGCCGCTGCGCCTGCAGCGTGACGCAGAGCAGGTGCGCGACCTCCTCGCTCACCTGGCCCACGGCGATCGTAGCCGCGGTGTCGCCGTGGAAGCCCTCCACGATCAGAGTCACGTCGATGCCGACGATGTCCCCCTCGCGCAGCGTCACGTTCCGGTCGGGAATGCCGTGGCAGATCACCTCGTTCACCGAAGTGCAGATGCTGCGCGGGAAGCCCCGGTAGCCGAGCGGAGCCGGCTTGACGCCCCGATCCCGCGCGAAACCCATCTGCAGGTCGTCGATGTCGAGCGTGGTCATGCCGGGCTCGACCTGCTCGACGATCCAGGCGAGGCACTCGGAGGCCAGGCGACCCGCGCGCCGCATGGCCTCGAGATTGGATTCGTTCTTGATCTGGACGGCGTTGGCGCGCGACGAGACGAGCATCGCGAGCAGAATAACGCATCGCATGTGCCCCGCGAGCGCAGCGGCGCGCACCGGGCGATGCCCGGCGCGCGTGCCGGCAGTACCATGGCCGGGGGCGCGTCGTGCGCGCGGGGAGTCATCATGAGCCAGGACAAGCCGCGGACGATCTACCGGGCGAGCTATGCACCGCCCGATTATCGGATCGAGAGCGCGGATCTCCGCTTCGACCTCGGCGAGCCGCTGACGACGGTCTCGGCGCGCCTGGGCATCCGGCGCAACGAAGCACTGAGCGGCGATGTGCCGCCTCTCGTGCTCGATGGCGAAGAGCTCGAGCTGTGCGAGATCGCGATCGACGGCCGCGCCCTGTCGCGGGCCGAGTACCACGTGGGCGACGAGGCGCTGGTGGTGGAACGCCCCCCCGCGCGCTTCGAGCTCGAGACGCTCGTGCGGATTCGCCCGGAGCAGAATACCCAGCTGTCCGGGCTCTACGCGTCGGGCGGCATCTACTGCACGCAGTGCGAAGCGCACGGCTTCCGGCGCATCACCTACTTCATCGATCGCCCCGACGTGATGGCGCGTTATCGGGTGCGGATCGAGGCGCAGCAGGAGCGCTTTCCCGTGCTGCTCTCGAACGGCAATCGCGTGCAGCAGGAAGAGCTCGCGGGAGCGCGGCACGCGGTGACGTGGGAGGACCCCTTTCCGAAGCCCAGCTATCTCTTCGCTCTCGTCGCCGGCGATCTGCGCTGCCGCGAGGGCAGCTTTCGCACGCGTTCCGGTCGCGACGTGCGCCTCGAGATCTGGGTGGAGCCGCGCAACATCGACCGCTGTGACCACGCGCTGAGCGCCCTGCAGAAGGCGATGCGCTGGGACGAGGAGCGCTTCGGCCTGGAATACGACCTCGATCTCTACATGATCGTGGCCGTCAACGATTTCAACATGGGCGCGATGGAGAACAAGGGACTCAATATCTTCAATTCGAAGTACGTGCTCGCGCTGCCCGAAACCGCCACCGACGACGAATACGAGGCCATCGAGGGCGTGATCGCTCACGAGTACTTCCACAACTGGACCGGCAATCGCGTGACGTGCCGCGACTGGTTCCAGCTCACGCTGAAAGAGGGGCTGACCGTCTTTCGGGACCAGGAGTTCACCTCCGATACTGCATCCCGCTCGGTCAAGCGAATCGCCGACGTGCGGAGTCTGCGCGCCGCGCAGTTTCCCGAGGACGCGGGGCCGATGGCGCACCCGATCCGCCCCGAGTCCTACATCTCGATGGACAATTTCTACACGGCGACGGTCTATGAGAAGGGAGCGGAGGTGGTGCGCCTCTACGACACGCTCCTCGGCAGCGATGGATTCCGGCGCGGCATGGACCTGTACTTCGAGCGGCACGACGGAGAGGCGGTCACCTGCGACGACTTCCGCGCGGCGATGGCCGCTGCCAATGGCGTGAACCTGGATGCGTTCGAGCGCTGGTACGCGCAGGCCGGCACGCCCGTCGTCGAAGCGCGCGGCGCCTACGACGCCGCGGGGCGCCGCTACGCGCTCACCCTGCGCCAGAGCATGCCCCGCGCAGACGACGCGCCGGAGCCGCCCCCGCTTCCGATCCCCGTCGCCGTGGGTCTGATCGGCCCGGGCGGCGAGGACCTGCCGCTCACCCTGGAGGGGGAGGCGTCGGACGCGCGAACCACCCGTGTGTTGCTGCTCGAGGCGCGCGAGCAGACCTTCGTCTTCACGCGGCTCGCCGAGCCGCCCGTGCCGTCGATCCTGCGCAATTTCTCGGCTCCGGTGCAGCTGCGCGTCGAGCGGGATGCCGCGCAGCTGGCGTTCCTGATGGGTCACGACAGCGACGCCTTCAACCGCTGGGACGCCGGTCAGACGCTCGCGCAGGAGCTGCTTCTCGGGCTGGCGGCGGAGGCGGCGGCCGGACGCGCGCTGGCCTTGCCGTCGCACTTCGTCGAGGCCTTCGGCCGGCTCTTGACGGATGCGAGTCTCGATGGCTCGTTGCGCGCCCTGGCGATGACGCTGCCGAGCGAGAGGCTGCTCGGCCAGGCGATGCCGGTGATCGACGTCGATGCGATTCACGCGGCGCACCAGTTTGCGATTCGAGAACTCGCGCGCGCGCACCGCGCCACCCTCGAGGCACTCTACACGCGCTGCGCAACGCCCGGGCCGTACCGCTCCGATCGCGCTTCGATCGATCGGCGCCGGCTCAAGAACGCGGCGCTGGGCTACCTCGCGGTGCTCGAGGATCCGGAGTGGACCCGGACCCTCGCGCACCAGTTCGCGAGCGCCGACAACATGACGGACCGGCAGGCAGCGCTGGCGCTGCTGGCGGACAGGGAGGGCCCCGAGCGCGAGAGCGCGCTGTCGGCGTTCTACGAGGCCTGGCACGGAGACCCGCTGGTGCTCGACAAGTGGTTCCGCGTACAGGCGCTGTCGGTGCGCCCGGATACGTTCGATCGCGTGGCGTCCCTGGCACAGCACCCCGATTTCTCCTTCGCCAATCCGAATCGGGTGCACGCGCTGATCGGTGCCTTCGCCGCGGGCAATCAGGTGCGCTTCCACGGTGCGGACGGCCGCGCCTACGCCTTCCTCGCGGACGCGATTCTGGAATTGGACGCGATCAATCCGCAGGTGGCCGCGCGCATGGCGGGGATGTTCAGCCAGTGGCGCCGCTTCGATCCGCAGCGTCGCGGACTCATGGAGGCGCAGCTCGGGCGCATCGCCGCGCGCGGGGGGCTCTCCAAGGATGTCTACGAGATCGTCGCGCGCACGCTCGGGCGCTGAGGGCGCCTGCCGCCGCGGCGGCTCGGCGGCGGCGCGCGCGTCAACGGGGCGCGCCGCCGGGAGCGGGTGCCGCCGCCGCCCGCAGCGTGCCGATGCGGCGCCCCAGGCGCAGCGGGGTGCCCGGCGCGGAAGGCGTCAGGTCGAGCCAGCCCGGCGCGGCCAGCACGATCAGGCTCGAGCCGAACTCGAAGCAGCCCCACTCCTGCCCCTTCGCGAAGGCGTGCGCGTCTTCGCCGTAGCCGCGCTCCTGCGCGCTGCGACCCGCGTGGGTGCTGAGGTCGTCGAAGCGGAGGCGGATCTTGCCGACCAGCGTCGCGCCCACGGCGACGATGCAGAGCGGCTGCGCGCCGTGTTCGCCGCCCACCTCCATGAACGCGCAGATGCGCTCGTTCTCGGCGAAGAGCCCCGGCACGTTCTCGACGCCCAGTGGGTTCACGGGCCAGAGTGCGCCCGGCAGGTAGCGCGCCCGGGCGATGCGCACGTCGCAGGGTGCGTGGAAGCGGTGATAGTCCTTGGGCGCGAGATAGAACGTCGCGAAGGCGCCGCCCTCGTAGCGCGCCGCGTCGGAGTCACTGCCCAGCAGGGTCGCGAGGGAGTAATGGCGCCCCTTCACCTGCAGCAGGAGGCCGCGCTCCACGGTTCCGGCGGCACCCCAGACTCCGTCGCAGGGGGCGACGAACGCGCGCGGATCCGGATCGAGCGGACGCGCGCCTTCGGCGAGCGCGCGGGTGAAGAACGCCTGGAGCGAGCGGAACGATGCGATCGGATCGCGCACTTCGCCGAAATCCACACCCACGATGCGGCCGAAACAGCGGATCTGTGCGCGCTGCACGGGGCCCGGCAGTCGCAGCGCGGCGAGCGCTCCCGCGGCGCGCGAGAGCGCGTGCAGCGGCAGAAGACGCAGGGCGCAGAGGACAAGTCTGCCGCTCGGATTGCGTGACAAGGGCTCGTTTCTCCCCGCAGAGCGAACGTCTTGGTGGCAGGCGATCGGCTCGCGCGCGTCGCGCGTCTCGTGCAGCACGCGCGCCCGACTCGTGCCGCCCGGGCGTGCGGTACGGCGCTGCGCCACGCCGCCAGGGTAGCGGAGATGCGCGCGTCGCCGCGGGCGCGACCAGCGCCCGCGCACGAGCCTGCGCTGCGCGCAGCCGCTACGCTACGCGCCCCATCATCGGAGCGAGCATGGCCAAGATTTCGCCGCGCGGCATTCCCGTCGAGCGCGGCAAGATCCACGAGTTCGCCACGGCGATCCTGGATGATCACCCCCATTACCATGATGTGGAAGCGGCGCGGGCCGCGGGCCTGCCGTCGGTCGTGGCGCCGCCCAGCTTCGTCATGGCGGGGGCGTTGTTCGAGGGAGCGAGCGTCGAGACGCTGGCCGGGATCGACGGATTCGACGTGCGGTCGGCCCTGCACTGCGCCCAGGAGTTCGTCTTCGAACGGCCGTTGTGCGCGGGAGACGTGCTCACGGGCTCGCCCGGAGCGACGCGCAGCTACGAGAAGGGAAGCGGGAGCGGCGGCCGCATGAAATTCGTCGAGTTCGAGATCGTCTATCGCGATCAGAACGGTGACATCGTGGTGCGATCGCGCACCACGGCCGTTCAGGCGCCCGGTGTGGAGAAGGCGCGGTGAGCGTCGACTGGGCAGCGGTGCGCGTGGGAGACGAGCGCCGCTTCGACGCGGGAGAAATCGGTCGCTTCCACTTCGTGCGCTACGCCGGCGCCAGCGGTGACTTCAATCCGCTGCACTACGACGACGCCGCGGCGCGCGACGCCGGCCAGCAGAGGGTCTTCGGCCAGGGCATGCTCACGGCCGGCATCTTGAGCGGGATCCCCGCCGCCTGGTTCGGCCCCGAATCGCTGCGCCGGTTCGCCGTGCGCTTTCGGGCGCGGCTGTGGCCGGGGGATCGTGTCAGCTGCTGGGGCCGCGTGGTGCGCGTGTACCGCCAGGGCGATCGGCTCCACGCGGACCTGCTGCTCAGCGCGAAGAACCAGAACGGCGACGTCTTGGTGCGGGGCGAGGCCACGGTGCGGGAGTGGCGTCCCTGAGCCGCGCGGTCGGAGCGCGCGGGCTGCCCGCGAGGCCCCAGGGCGGCGCGATTTCGGGGCCTTGGCGCTCGGCCCTGCACAATGGCCGCGCCGCGCGCGGCTGGGCGGCCCGCCGCCGCGCACCGGGATCGACGCCGGGCTGCATCAAGTCCGGGGCCGCCGGCTCCGAAGAGGCGAGCAGGGACGCGCGGCGCGATCATGACCTACTTCGGAACGTATCTGCTCGAGAGCGGGGCCCTGAAGCGCTCTGAGGTCGAGGATGCGCTCCAGGCGCGGGTCGTGTACGGGGGGCGCCTGGGGACGAATCTGCTCGAGCTCGGCTATCTCGCGCTCGACGATCTCGCGCGTCACCTGGCCGCGTATACCGGCGTGCCGCTGGCGCCCGCGCAGCGCCTGAGCGATCCGGATCCGGAAGCGCTGCGCATGATCCCGGTGGAGATCGCGCGCCGCTTCAAGGCGCTGGCCTACGCCCAGCAGGGCAACGCGCTGCACGTGGCGATGCTCGATCCGCGCGACGAAGCCCAGATTGCAAAGCTCGCGGAGCTGACCGGGCGGCGCATCCAGGCCTTCACCGTGCCGGAGGTGCTGCTGCACACGCTGCTCGAGCAGCACCTCGGTGTGCCTCCGGAGCGCCGCTTCGCGCGATTGGCCAGGAACCTGGGTGCCAAGCAGGCGCTGCGCCCCAAGCCGCCCCCGCCAGCGCGTGCGCCGGCCCCGGCGAAGCCCGCCGCGCGGCCGTCCGGCCCGCGCGCGGATGCGGTTCCGACGCCGCTCGCGGAGGGCGAGGAGCTGATCGACGAGGTCTCGTTCGCGAAGCTTCACGAGGACCTGGTCGCGCGCGGCCGGTCGGGATCCGAGGACACCGGCGCATCGGGAGGAATGTCGGACGAGATTCTGCTCGAAGACGTCGCTCCCGACGCCCGTGCGGAGATCACGTCGGTGCCCTTCGAAGATCCGCCGGAGGATTCCGGAGAGGTCGCGCGTCTCGAGATGCGCATTGCCGGTGCGGCCGATCGGGACGAGATCGCCGCCCTCGCGGTGCGGCTGGCGCGCGCGCACGCCCGCACGGCGGCGCTCTTCCTGGTGCAGGGGGGCGCCGTAGCGGGCTTCCGCGGCGACAGCAGCGAGCTCGAGCGCCGCATCCAGGGCATCGTGATTCCGCTGGCGACCGAGTGCCAGCTGGCCCAGGTGGCGACGCTGCGCGAGCCTTGGCGAGGCGCGCCTGCGCAGGAAGGCGTCGACGCGCGCATTCTGCGCGCGCTCGGCCGCGAGCGAGCGCGCGAAATCGTGCTGCTGCCCATCTGCATCCGCGATCGCGTCGTGAACGTGATGTACGCGGACAACGGCTTCGATCCGATCGCCGAGACGTCGCTCGCAGCACTGGGCGCCCTGTGCAATTGCGTCTCGCGCGCCTACCAGCGGCTGATTCTCGCCTCGAAACGCTCGGAGAAGCTGGGCGGATAGCTCGCGCCGCGCTTCGGCGCTGCGCGCCTGCCTCCCTTGATGCGCCGCGCCGGACGTGGTGCAATGGCGCCGCGAGCCGGTGGCTCGCTGTGCGCAGGGCGCGCGGGAGGCGTCGCGATGAAGGCCGCGGTGCTGTGGGAGCGGGACAAGGCGCTCGAAGTGCGCGACGACGTCGCGCTGTCGGCCGTGGGCCCCGGCGATGTGCGCATCCGCCTCGTCTCCAGTGGCGTGTGTCACTCGGACCTGTCGGCTCAGAACGGCACCATCCCGACCGGCATGCCCTGCGTTCTCGGCCACGAAGGCGCGGGGGTCGTCGAGGAGGTCGGCGCAGGTGTGACAGACATCGTGCCCGGAGATCACGCGATCCTCTCCTTCGTGCCCGCGTGCCGCCGCTGCAAGGCCTGCCTGCGTGGCCAGTCCAATCTCTGCGAAGCCATGATGGCGATGCTCGCTACGTCGCACTTCGAGATCGACGGCAAGCCGGCGCCGGGCTTCCTGGGCTGTGGGACGTTTGCGCAGCAGATGGTCGTGTCCGAGGCGGCGGTGATCGTGGTGGATCGGGAGATTCCGCTCGACGTCGTCTCACTGATCGGCTGCGGCGTCACCACCGGCGTGGGTGCGGCCATCCATACCGCGCGCATCGCGCCCGGCTCTTCGGTGTGCGTGATCGGCTGCGGCGGCGTGGGATGCGCGGCGATCCAGGGCGCGCGCATCGCGGGCGCGGCCGAGATCGTGGCGGTCGACGCGCTTCCCGCGAAGCTCGAGGCAGCGCTGCGTTTCGGGGCGACGCACGCCGTGACGCCCGACGGGCTCGCCGCCGTGAAGCTCGAGATCACGGGCGGCGAGGGCTTCGATTACGCGCTCGAATGCGTGGGCAGCCCGCAGACGATCCGCGCCAGCTACGACGCGGTGCGTCGCGGCGGGACGGCGGTCGTGGTGGGTGTTGGCCGCATGGAGCAGAAGATCGAGTTCAACGCCTTCGAGCTCTTCTACGGCGAGAAGACGCTGAAGGGATCCCTGTACGGCAGCGCCAACGCCCGCGTCGATTTTCCGCGGCTGCTGCGCCTCTGGAAGCTCGGCAAGCTCGATCTCGAGGGCATGATCACGCGGCGCATCGCCCTCGAGGAGATCAACGACGCCTTCCGCGCCATGCAGGCCGGCGAGGTGGTGCGCTCCGTCATCACGTTCTGAGCACGCGGGGGCAGCTGGCGCGCCCGCGCGCGGCTACTCGGCGGTGGCTTCCTGGGTCTGTCCCTGCACCCAGCGGAACGGCGGATCCGCGAGCCACTGCTCGAAGATCTGGGCCGGGACCGGCTTGCCGAAGAGGTAGCCCTGCATGCGATTGCAGCCGTAGGAGCCGAGCAGGAGCAGCTGTTCGAGCGTCTCCACGCCCTCGGCAATCGTGGTGAGATTCAGGCCGCTGGCGAGCTGCACGATGGCCTCGGTGATGGTCGCATCCGCCGGGTCCGTGGTGAGCGCGCGCACGAAGGACTTGTCGATCTTCAGCACGTCGATGGGCAGCCGCTTCAGGTAGGCGAGCGCCGAGTAGCCGGTGCCAAAGTCGTCGATGGCCAGACGCACGCCGAGGTCTTTCAGGCTGCGCAGCGTATTGACCGTGATCTCTACGTCGCGAAGCAAGCTGCTCTCGGTGATCTCGAGCTCGAGCGAAACCGGCGCGAGCCCGCTCTCCTCGAGCGTTCTGCGCACCACGTTGGCGAAGCCGACCTCGAGGAACTGCTGCGAAGAGACGTTCACCGAAACGCGCAGCCCGTGGTGCTCCGCCCGGTTCCAGATCGCGTTCTGCTCGCATGCGGTGCGCAGCACCCAGTCGCCAATGGGCACGATGAGTCCGGTCTCCTCGGCCATCGAGAGGAAGTGGCTCGGGGAGACCAGTCCGAGCTCGGGATGCTGCCAGCGCAGGAGCGCTTCTGCGCCGATGATGCGGCCGCGCGTCAGATCGAACTGCGGCTGGTAGTGGAGCACGAGCTGTTTGTCGTCGAGGGCGGTGCGCAGGCGCTCTTCCAGAGCGACGCGCCGCTGGATCGCCGCGTTCATGTCCTCGGTGTAGAACTCGAATCGGCTGCCGCCGCGCTCCTTGGCGTGATACGTCGCGGTGTCCGCCTTCTTGACGAGCTCCTCCGCATCCGAGGCGTCTCGCGGAAACGTGGCGATTCCGATGCTGCAGCGAATCGATGTCGACTGGCGGCGAAACTGGAGCGGCTGGCCCAGCACGTGCAGCAGCTTCCTCGCCACCGTCGCTCCGTCGAGCTCGTTGGAGAGATTGGTGAGCAGCACGGCGAACTCGTCGCCTCCGAGGCGTGCGGCCGTGTCGGTCTCGCGCAGGCACGAGCTGAAGCGCCGCGCAATGCCGCGCAGCAGCCCGTCGCCCACCGCGTGCCCCAGCGTGTCGTTGATCGTCTTGAATCCGTCGAGGTTCACGAAGAGGACGGCGAGCTTCTGGCGCCCGCGGCGGGCCGCCGAGACCGCCTGCGAGAGCCGGTCTTGGAAGAGGGAGCGGTTCGCGAGTCCCGTGAGCTGGTCGTGGGTCGCGAGATGGCGCGCGCGCTCCCGGGCGCTGTTGAGCTGCAAGGTCATGCGATGGCTCTCGAGGGCGACGCCGAGCGTCGTGACCAGCAAGCGCGGATTGATCTCCGATGTGACCAGGTAGCCACGTGCCCCGTTCTGCAGCGCCCTGAGCGCAATCGCCTCGTCGTCGATCTCGCTCAAGACCACCACCGGGATCAGCGGCGCCGAGAGCCTCGCCTGGGTGAGTGCCGAGAGACGCGGCAGATCCGACTCCTCCACGTGCAGGAGCATGACATCGGCTTCGCGGGCGTGCGGCAGGGCGAGCGCCTGCGCGAGCCGTTGGGCGTGGATGATTTCGAATTCCATCGCCTTGGCACGGTCGAGCGTCGCGCGCAGCGCGCTCGCGGCCTCCGCGCTGCCGCCGACCAAGAGGATTCGGATACGAGACGAACTCGGGGTGGTCTGCTCGCCGCTCAATGCGATCTCCATGGGCCGTGACCGCCACGCCGGAAGGCCAGGTCTGCGCGGCACGAGTCCCCGTCTGGCATCGGCTGGATGGGCGCCGGCCTTGATCGGCGCGGCGCGCGAGATCGGGCATCACCGGCCGGCAACTGGTGTGCACAAGCGATGCGAAGGCTGCGCAGCCCGGCTCCGCGGCGTGTCCGGCTTCGAGCGCGCTCCCGGTCGGGCCGGAGGGAGGTCGCGCCGAGGCGTCTCAAGCGCCCAGACCCAGGCGCCGAAACCGGTTCGAGAGCAGAAATACCGACGGATTGCGCGGTGGGCTGGCTGAAGATCACAGAAGACGCTCGGCTCGAGATCGACGAAGCCAGCCGGGAGCGGCTCCTCGGGCGCGATTACGCGCTCGTGCCGACCTCCCCGGAGCTGCTGCTGGGCGTTTCCGGCTTGCGAGATCCTGCGGCCGCGAACGCTGTGATCCTGGCGGGAGATCTCGAGCAGATCGCCTTTCCCGAGGTGGTCAGCTTGATCGCGCACGCGCGCACGACCGGCGTGTTGCGCGTGTTCGGCTCTTCCGGAATGCGTACCGTGGTCTTCGTGGACGGAGAGGTGCGCGGAACCGCGACGGAGCGCATCGACGAGCGACTCGGAGAGGTCGCCGTGCGCATGGACCTGCTGACGCAGGAGGATCTGGACTCACTGCGGGACGGCGTGGGCGTGAATCGGCGCACGGGCAGGCTCGCGGTCGAGCGGGGGCTGCTGTCGGAGCGAGACCTGTGGAATGCGATCCAGGAGCACGTCATCAGCGTGTTTCAGGCGATCGTTCTGGAGGCGCACGGGGCGTTCGTGCTCACCGACGAAGCGATCCGGGAGGCGTTGACCGTGCCTGGCCTGGCGGCGGGGCCGCTGCTGATGGAGGGGGTGCGGCGCATCGACGAGTCGCGCGCCGGCCTCGGGCGGAGCTGCGGGCTGGGCGCCACCGAGCGCGTGCTCCACGTCTACAACGGCGCATTTCGCGACATCTTCGCAACCGCCGACGAAGCCGGGGTGGGCGCCGAGCTGCGGCGCGCGAGCCACAGCGTCTTCGACGAAGATCCCGCGCATGCTCCGCTGTTTCTCGGTCTGCGATTCTCGGTGCACGGAGATCTTCCCGAAGAAGAAATCCTGAAGCGCGTGAACGAGCTCGCCAGGCGACGCGACCTGTCTGCCCAGGTACTGCTCGCGGACGGTCTCTCCACGGCGCTCCTCTTCCTGCTGTTCGTGGCGGGAGAACACCTGGCGCCGGACGCACACCAGGCGTTGCACGCGCGCGTCAAGGCGCTGGTCGCCTGCGACTGAGGGCAGGGGCTCGGAGAACGGCGCCGCTACTCGGCGAAGGGGGCGAGCTCGAGCGCGGCGTCGAGCAAACGGATCGCGGCCGTCGAGTCCTCGTAGACATGCGCGTAGTCCTGCGCCGCATATTCCCCCGCCGGCCGGTCGAACTCGAAGTGCAGCAGCAGCGGCTCCACTTGCAGCGCGTTCGCGTCGGGCAGCTTTCCGGGGATCACCGTCGCCTGCCAGTGCACGCTGCGCCGTCCCGCTTGCCGCCGCGCCGCATCCGCGCGGAAGCCGTAGCGCTCCGGCGCGATCACACGCACGTGCGTCGAGATGCGCAGCGGGCTCGCGAAGGCGAACGCTGCGCGTCGCGGTTCCGCGCGTGGAATCGCGACGAGCGCGCGCTCCCAGGGCGCCGGGAGCCGCCCCACGAGGCTGCGCGTGGTGCGCGCAAAGAGATCCTGGACGTCGTATTCGAGCGACACCTCGAGCGCGCGCTCGGGTGTCTCCATGTGCTCGACCTCGAGGGATTGGAGGCGCGAGGCGGGAAGGTCCCCGGCCAGGCGCTGCTGGAATGCATTCTTCCACTCGCTCGGCTCGAGCGCGCGCAGCGCGCCGCGGATGGCCGCGCCGACGCTGCCCTCGAGCACGAGATTCTCGGAAACGTGCGCGGCGCCATCCGTTGCGACGCGCACGGTCCGTTCGACCGAGAGCTGATGCGAGGCGAGATCGTCCTCGGGAATGCGCACCAGGCGCGGCCGATCCGGATCGAGGATGAGCGCCTGCGCGCCGGCCAGACCGCGCGGAATGCCCGTGTCGCTCGCAAAATCCTTGTCGGTGGCGTCGATGAACCCCGCGCCGCAGCCCTCGCAGTAGACGATCATGTGATCGAACTGATCGAGCGCGGGGAGATCCGCGTCGACGCGCCGCGCGAGACTGACGAGCGCCAGATGGGCGCGGATGCCGGCGCGGCGCAGCAGGTGGTAGAGCAGCAGCGCGTGATCCTTGCAGTCGCCGTAGCGCCGCGCGAGTGTCAGGGGCAGGGGCGGCGGGATGCGCGCGCGCATGCCGAACTCGATGGCCGTGTAGGAGAGCTGGTCCCGCGTCAAGGCCGCGAGCGCGCGCACGCGCGCCCCGCGCTGCGCCGCGGGCAGAGCGGCGACGCTGCGATCGGCGAGCGCTTCGACGTCCGGAATGGGCGCGAGCAGGGGCGCGAGCTCTTCGTGATAGGCGCGGGCCAGCGTCTCCCAGCTCTCGCCGCGCGCGCCCAGCCGCACCTCGGGCAGCGCGGGTCCGCCCCGCGGCATGAGGGGCTCCCAGAACATCGGTGTCGGCGCGTCGATCCACCAGGCGATGGCGTCGCTCGCGGCGCGCTGCTCGACGTCCGCCGAAGCGCGCGCCTCGATCGCATCCACCTGGCCGTGCACCACCAGCGCGCTGCGTGCGACCGGAATCGAACGCGAGAAGCTGTGGTCCGTGTAGACGAAATGCTGCGGCGGTTGGAGATCTTCGCGGGTCACGCGCATCTCGATGCTTCCGCCCGCCTGCAGGCCGGGGACCGGAACGTTCAGGGCCCGCGCGGACGTGGCCTGGCCCTCGTCGGGAGCGTGCAGCACGTAGTATTCATCGGGATCGCCCTGCGCCACCGTCTTGCCCTGTGCATCCCGCACGATCAAGTCGTTCACGAAGATGCGCTCGAAGAGCGGATCGAAGGGGATGCGCAGCGTGGTGAAGCGCTCGACACCGCGCGCGTCGCCGATGCGGGCCACGAAATGAGCGGTGCGGCGCAGCGTGACGCCGGGCGCGAAGTCGATCGACTCGATCCAGAAGCTGTACGCGGCGCCGTAGGCGTCGAGGCCCGCTGCGGCCGGGAGCGCGTCGAGCAGCGCGAGCGCCGCGGGCACGGGTACGGGATCGATGGGCGCATCGAAGCGCACGGGAGCCGCCGCCGCTGCGGGCGCCGCGGGGCGCGCCTGGCTGGCAGGGTCGAGCGCGACCGCCCGCTCGAAGGATTCGGTCGCCTCCTGCAGGCGGCCCAGTGCGACCTCCGCGTTGGCTCGGGCGGCGTAGAGATCCGCCACGGGCCCCAGCCGCTCCAGCGCCGCGTCGCACAGCGCCAGGGCCTCCTCCGCTCGACCCGCTTCGATGAGGGCGCCCGCGAGCTCCGCGAGCACGCCCGGATCCTCCGGGTACTCCGCGGCGAGCGCGCGCAGCTCCGTCACGGCGCGGTCGGGTTCACCGCCGCCCCGCAGCAGCAAGGCGTGCAGCAGGCGGAGGCGCGTGGAGCCGCTTGCCGCGATGCGCGCCTCGAGGCGCGCCAACGCCTCCTCGCGCCGCTCGAGCCGCCAGAGAGCTTCGATCCATCCCGCGAAGAGCGCCTCGTCCTCCACCCCGAGGGCGAAGGCGCGCGCGTAATCGTCCAGCGCAGCCGCCGGATCTCCGCTCTGGGCCGCCGCCTGGGCGCGGTACGCGCGCAGCCGCGGATGGTCCGGAAAGCGCTCCACGCCGACGCGCAGCGCTTCCCGGGCCTCGGCGCTGTCTCCGGCCGCCATCTGGATGCGGATCAGGTTCTCGAAGATGACGGGATCGTCGGGTGCGGCGGCCGCCGCGCGCGCCAGGAAGTCGATGGCGTCGGTGTAGCGGGCGCGCTGCGCGCTGCGCAGCCCCAGCTCGTTGAAGAAGGCGGCGTGGCGCGCGCGCTCCGCCACGGACAAGTGCTGCGCGTCGAGGCGCGGTGCGCGCGTGGCGTCGAGGCGTACGCGTTCCACGATCTCGAGCGCAGAGGGATCCGCTTCGGCGCGCTCGCGCGTGAGCCAGGCCAGGAGTACGTAGCCGGCGTGGGGGCCACTGAGGGCCCGCGCGCGATAGCGGTACTCGGCGCCGTCGCGCAGCCGCGAGGTCGTCACCTCGACGCCGACGTGCCCGTCCACGCGCAGGGGTGGGGGGCCGGCCGGCGCGTCGGTCTGGACGAGCGCGAGCAGGGAGGGCAGCGCCAGCTCGGGATCCGGCGCGCTGTCGAAATAGGAGACGGGGAGCACGGCGAATCCGCCACCCTCTGCGTGCAGCGCGCCGAGCTCCGCGAGGGGCATGAACGCCGCGATGCGATCCCACGCGCGCCAGCCGGTTCCGCCGAGATCCAGCGTGTAGCCGAATGCCGCGGAGCGCAGCGTCGCGTCCGCGCGCACCGCGCGCGTCTCCAACGCCGGCTCGTCGAGCGCAGCGAGACGCGCGTCGCGTCGCGCGCGCAGCGCGGCGATGCGCTCCGCCAGCGCTGCCTCCGCTTCGGCGGCGCCGAGCGCGGCCAGCCCCTCGCGATGATGCTCGAGAATCTCGAGCAGCACGGGCGAATCGCGGCCGAAGGCCCGGGCCACGATCACCAGCGCGGATTCGAGCTGCTCGCGCGCTTCGCCGGCGCGGCCGGCGAGCCGGTTCACCACGCCGAGCGTGTCGAGTCCGAGGGCGTAGGGGATGCTGTCGGCGCCCGCTTCGCGGCGCAGGATCTCGACGGCGCGCTCGGCTCGGGCCCGCGCGATCTCGACGCGGCCGCGGCGCGCGTCGACGCTGGCGAGATCGTTGAGGCGCGCGGCGGCGGCGAGGGAGTCGGGTCCGCGGGTCTGCTCCGCGGCGGCGAGGCCGCGCTCGAGGAGCTGCTCGGCGCGCTCGACGCGCCCGAGCTTCGCCTCGAGCGCGCCGAGCGGGCTCGCGATCATCAGCGCTGCGACCGGATCGTCGCCTGGAAACGAGGCCAGCAGCGCCTCCACCGCATCGGCCAGCTCCGCCGCGTGCGCGTCGAGATCGGCCGCGTGTGCGATCTCGGCGAGCGACAGCAGGGCGAGGGCCACCTGCGGGTGCTGCGCGCCGAAGGCCTGCGCGCTCACGCGCAGCGCCTCGCGCCCGCGCGAATGCGCGTTCGGGAGGTCGCCGAGCAGGTAGTCGATCCGCGTCAGTCGCTGGAGCAGCGCGGCGATCAGCGGCGTGTCCGCCGCTTCGCGCTGCAGCGCCGCAAGCGAGCGCACGTAGAGGGCGCGGGCGCGGATCAGGTCGTGCTGGAATTCGAGATCGGCCAGCACGATGCGCGCGTGCGCGGCTTCGAGGCTGTCGGGCCCAGCGCGCGCTTCCGCCGCCTCGAGCTCGCGCCGCGCCGCGCCGCGCGGATCTTCGCGACCCGCCGTCGCTGCCTGCGGCGCTGGCATCTGGGCGGCGTCTGTTGCCGCACGATCCGGCGTCGGCGCGGCGGGTCCCATCGCCGCGCAGCCGAGCGCGCACGCGCACAGGAGCAGCGCCGCAGCGCGCGCGCATGCGCGGGGCGATCGGTTTCCGGGGGGAGAGCTCGCCATGCTCGTGGATTCTATCGCGCGCGCCAACGGACGCGTGCAGCCGAGGCGCTGGCGCGCCGCTGCGTTCAGAACTGGAAGCGCGCCGAGAGCGTGGCCTCGTGCTGGAGCAGGCCCTGCCCGAACCCGGCGTCGTAGTCCGCGTAGACGCGCAGCCGGTCGCCCACGGAGATCGACCAGCCGATTCCCGCCAGGATCCAGTCTCGGGGCAGCTCGGCCCCGGCGATCTCGAAGCGGCTCGAGGCCACGGCGCCGCGCAGCCGCGCGCCGATCGCGCGCTCGCGGTCGCCGAACTCGCGCAGCCAGAAGGCGCGCAGCTCGGTGCGCATGCGCACGCCCTCGCCGAGCTCGACGAGCCCGTGGGCGCGCCCGCCGAGGCTGCTCACCAGCGAGGTCAGCGTGTCGCTCTCCACGATCAGGTCGAGCGAACTTGCGCCGGATTCACTGAAGGCGTCGCGCGAGAGCTGTGCCCAGTCGAAGGCGGCGAGCGGCTCGAGGCTGACGGGGCCGAGGCGCAGCGCGTTCACGCCCAGCTCTCCGCGCGCGCCCACATCCTGGCTGCTGAAGTCCGCCCGCGCGCTGCGCTCGACGCCGAAGCCGATGCGCCGGCTGCTGTCGTTCCAGGCGTGGGCGTAGCGGCCCGAGGCGCTGGCGTGGAAGCGGGGGTCGAGGTAGCCCGCGTAGAGCGCGCCCTGCACCGCATCTCCGCTGCCCTCGCTGGCGCGGCGCGCGAGATCGATGTCGGCGTGCGCGTAGCCCGCGGCGAGCCCCGCCACGAAGCGCTCGCCCAGCTGGTAGTCGACGCCGAGGGTGGTGCCGAGGATGCGGTAGTCGACGTCGGCGCTGTTTCCGTCGCCGTCCAGATTGCCGAGCACGCTCCAGCCGTCGAGCCAGGCGCCGACGCCCGTGTCGCCCTCGATCGGACCGAAGAGCTGCAGCGGGCCCGCGCCGGCGGCGCGGCTCCCGCCCGAGCGGCCGGCGGCGCGCAGCGGGTCGGACCCGCGCGGCCGCCCCGTCGCCGCCTCCAGCGGCGCTTCGCGCGCGCCGAGCAGCGCCGTCTCGCGGCCCCACAGCGCGTCGTCCACGCGCCTGTGCAGCGCGCGGGAGAAGCGCAGGCCCGACGCGCGCCAGGCGGTGGGGAAGGCGCTCAAGGGCTCGCCGCCGATGGCGTCGAGCAGGGCGGGGACGTCGCCGGCCGCGATCACCTGGAGATCCGCGAAGACGTCCGCGAGGTCGGGACTCGGAGTGCCCGCCTGCTCCGCGTCGAGCAGCTGTCCCACCGTGAACTGGTTGGCACTGGTGGCGAAGGAGGCGAAGCTGGCGCCGTTCGAGACGAGGGAGAGATCGACGGTCTTGGCCCCATAGGTCAGCGTTTCTTCGAGGAAGGCGAAGTCGGTCTCGAGCGCGAAGGATTCCCCTGGCGGCAGATCATTCGTCGTCTCCAGTATGGTGCGCGAAGCCGGAGCCGAGTAGTCGCCGGACGCGGCGAGCACGCGCAGACGGGCGCCGTCGAGCGTCACGTCGTTGGCGTACAGAATGTCTCCTGCGCTGAAAGGATCGATGTTCACCTCGAAGACGGAGCCGGGTGCGAAGTTGACGTTGCCCGCCACCGTGAGTGTGCCGTTGCCGCTCGCCGGACCGGGGGAGACGACGCCATACACGTCCACGTCGCCGACGAGGCTCGTCGGCGTGCCGCCGAGCACGCCGCCGCCGGCCACCGTGACCGTGCGGGAGGTGAGCGTTCCGTTCACGTCGAGGCGGCCCTGGGAGATGGTGGTGCCGCCTTCCGCCGTGACGTCGCCGGAGAGGATCAGCGTGCCCGCGCCGCGCTTCTGCAGCGCGAGCACGCCGAGCGCACCGGCCGCTGCAGGCCGGATGTCCGCGCTGAAGGTTCCGGCGCTGGTTTGATCGAAGATCAGCGTCACATCGTCGAGCAGCCCCGTCTCGATGTCGCCGGGGAGGCTCCCGGCGTTTCCGATCAGCGTGCCCTCTTCGAGGGCGATGGCGACGCCCGTGGCCGAAGACGCGAACGTATTGCTGCCGAGCAGGGTGAGCGTGCCGGCGCCGGTCTTGAGCAGCTGGCCGTCGCCGCTGATGCGGCCGCTGTACGTCCGGCTGCTCGCCACCTCGAAGGCGAGCTCGGCCGGGTTGGAGCTCGAATCGAGCGCGACATCGCCCTGGATCACGCCGCTGGCGTCGGTGAGCAGACCGCCCTCGATGCGCGTCGTGCCGGTGAAGGCGCCGCCGCCGGCGAGCCGCACGGATGCGTCCGCAACCGTGCTCTGCTTGATGAGCGTGCCGCTGCCGTTGAGCTCGCCGTTCAGCGTGAAGGGCTGCGCCAGATCCAGCGCCAGGCTGCCGTCCGGACCGATGTCGATGGCACCGGCAGACGAGAGCGCCCCGCTGAAGCGCAGCGTGCCCTCGCTCACCGTCGTGCCGCCGGTATAAGTATGGGCGCCCGTGAAGGTGATCTCTTCGGGACCGGTCTTCTCGACGCGGCCCTTGCCGCTGATGCTCCCGGTGTAGTCTCCGGCTCCGCCACTGTCGACCGGGTCGAAGATCAGCGCGGCCTTGTTGACGATGTCGCCCTGCAGGCTGGTGGTGTCGCCGCGCAGCGTGCCGGCCTCGATGCTGGTGCCGCCGGTGTAGAGGTTCGCGCCGCGCAGCGTGAGCGTGGCCGCGCCCTGCTTGACGAGCTCGCCGCCGGCGACGGGCGGCGCGGCTGCGTCGATCAGCGGCGTCGCCACCTCGAGATCGTTGGGCGTGTCGAAGATCAGCTGCTGCGCGTCGCCAATCGCAACGCGGCCGTTCTCCGGCAGCAGATCGAGCAGGGTGAGCTCGGCCGCGCCGCTGCGCAGGAAGGTGGTGCCGGCGGCGGAGCCCCGGATCACGAGGTTCGCCACGCCCGAGCCGTCGAGGACGAGATCCTGGCTCACGTCGGGCAGCGCCGAGTCCAGCTCGATCACGCTGTCGTCGGGCAGGTCGAAGACGATCGTGTTGCCCGGCTCCGCGGCCGCGTTGGCGAGATCGATGGCGGCGCGCAGCGAGCCGCTGCCCGCGTTGCTCGTCGTGGTGACCGTGAACTCTTCGGCCCCCGCGGAGAGGGCTGCGGCGATCAGCAGCGCAATGGCGCGCGCGCCGCGGGCGCTCCGGCCGCGCAGCGCGCAGCGCTGCCGCGCGCCGTGCTCTCGTATCGCGCGCGTGCCGGCCAGGGCGGGAGGGTCAGGGCATGGTGGGCGGGTAGGGCAGCAGCGCGAGGTGTCGCGCCCGCTTCACGGCCACCGCGATCTCCCGCTGTTGCTTGGCGTTGTTGCCCGTGATGCGCCGGGGCAGGATCTTGCCCGTCTCGCTCAGGAAGCTGCGCAGCAGCTTGGCGTCCTTGTAGTCGATGAGGGTCGTCTTGTCGGTGGTGAGACGCGAGACCTTCTTGCGCCCGAAGCCCTTCTTGCGCGCCTTGCGATCGCGCTTGCGCGCCTTCGCGCGCAGCCGCGACTTGACGGAGGACTCGCGATACTCGCGGTGCTCTCGCCCCTCACGACCCTCGCGGAAGTCGCGTCCTTCGCGGCCTTCGCGAGGCTCGCGCCCTTCGCGGGGCTCGCGGTGTTCGCGGTGCTCATGACCCACCTTTGCTCTCCCTCTCACGATCCGCAGTGTGTCTGCGCGCGGGTTGTCTGCGAGGCTGCCGCGCTGCGCCGGGCGACGATCCGGAACACCAGGCGCCGGGCCCGCCCGCGGGAGCGCGAGCATAGATCATCCCGGGAACCCCCGCAGCACCCCCAACGCGGCGCCATATCCCCGGAATTGCATGCCTTTCCGCGTTCGGAGCAAGACGCCGGCGACGCCGCTGGCGCCTCCCTCGGAATCTGCGATCAAATCGTGCGAGACGTCTGCCGATGCCAGTGCGGCGGACGAGTCCGTTCCAGGAGGCCCCATGACGCTCGATTTCGGCAAGAAGCTCCGCGGCGTTGGCGCGCTGCTGGCCTGCGCGTCCCTCGCCGGGTCGCTGGCCGGCGCGCAGCCCGCCGCCGGGCAGGAAGCCGCCGCGGAAGCTGCGCGCGGCAGCACGACAGCCGTCGGCGACGCCGGGCCGTCGGAGGCGAAGCCGCTCACCGCGGCGGAGGCGCTCGAGCTCGCCCGCCAGGCGCTCGAAGAGGCGGAAGGGCGCAAGGTCGCGGCGGACGCGGCCTACGCGCGCATGCGCCGCCGGAATGAGCCGCGCGGCGCCGCGCGCGAGGAGATCGTGCGCGAGCGGAAGGAAGCGCGGATGGCGTACGAGGCCGCGCGGGCGGCGTACGAGGCCGCGCGGGAGCGCGCCAGCATGCGGCGCTAGCTCGCCGCGCCGCGCCGGCTCCGCGGCGCGTCTGGGCTAGGCTTGCGCCGCATGGGGGACTCGGTCGTCACGCGCTTTGCGCCGTCGCCCACCGGGCATCTGCACGTCGGCGGCGCGCGCACCGCGCTGTTCAACTGGGCGCTCGCCCGGGGACGCGGGCGCTTTCTGCTGCGCATCGAGGACACCGACCGGGCGCGCTCCTCGGAAGACGCGACGCGCGGCATCCTCGAGGACCTGGCCTGGCTCGGTGTGCACTGGGACGAGGGCCCGGAGTGGCGCGATGCGCGTGACGGCGTCGTGATCGGCGGGGACCCGCGCGGCGTCGGGCCGTTTCACCAGGCCGAGCGGCGCGCGCTGTACGATCGTCACATCGAGCGCCTCATCGAGAGCGATCGCGCCTATCCGGCCTTCGAGAGCGCCGACCGGATCGAGGCGGCGCGCCGCGCCGCCCAGGCGGAGAAGCGCGGCTACCGCTATCGGCGCCCCGCCGACTGGGATCGCGCCGCCGCGCTCGAGCGCATGCGGCGAGAGGATCACGTGGTGCGCTTCCGCATGCCCGAGACGCCCGTGGAGTTCGTCGACGACGTGCTCGGCGCGCTGCGCTTCGGCGAGGAGCACCTCGACGATTTCGTCATTCGCAAGCGCGACGGCTTCCCCACCTACCATCTGGCCGTCGTCGTCGACGACGCGCTGATGGGCGTGACCCACGTCTTGCGCGGCCAGGAGCATCTCAACAACACGCCGCGCCATGTGGCGCTGCAGCGCAGCCTCGATTTCCGCACGCCGCGCTACGCCCACCTGCCGCTCATCTTCAACGCCGACGGATCGAAGATGTCGAAGCGCGACAAGGACAAGGCCGCGCGCGGGGCGCTGCGCGCCGCGCTCGCGGGCGATCCCCAGGCGACACGTGAGCGCGTCGATCGGATCGTCGGCCCGGATCGCCTCGAGCGCTGGCTCTCGGACGCGAAGCGCCAGCTCGAGCCCCGGGAGCTCGCGGCGCTGGGCGAAGCGCTCGGCGTGGATCTGCCCGGCATCGACGTCGAAGACTTCCGCCGCGCCGGCTACCTGCCCGAAGTGGTCTGCAACTTCCTGGCGCTGCTCGGTTGGAGTCCGGGCCAGAAGGACGACGAGGGGCGCGACATCGAGCGCTTCGATCGGGCATTCCTGGCGGAGCGCTTCACGACGCAGCGCATCGGGCGCGCGAACGCGCGCTTCGACCGAGAGAAGCTGCTGTCGTTCAATCAGAGCGCGATCGCGGAGCTCGGGGACGCGGATTTCTTCGCGCAGTGGAGCGATTGGTGCGCGCGCTACGCCCCCGACGTGCTCGAGCGCTTCGACGAGGCTTGGCGGCGCCGCTTCGCCGCCGCGATCCGCACCCGCTGTCGCACGCTGGCCGATCCGACCGCGCGGAGCGGGCCGGGAGCCTTCGCGCTCGTCGCCGACGACGCCTTCCCCTACGACGCGCAGGCCGTCGCCAAGTTCCTGCACAAGGGGGAGCCCAGCGGCTGCGCGCTGCTGGGTGAGGTGCGCGCTTCGCTGCTCGCCGCGCAGCCCTTCGAGCCGGCCTCGATCGAGGCGGCGGTGCGGGCGTTCTGCGAGCAGCGCGGCGTGGGGATGGGCCGCGTCGCCCAGCCGCTGCGCGTGGCGGCGACCGGCGGCGCGGCGAGTCCGCCGCTCGGCGATACGCTGGCGCTGCTGGGGCGCGAGCGCGTGGCGCGCCGGCTGGAGCGCTGTCTCGCCGAGTGTGCGCCCGCTGCGTGAGGCGCTGCGCGCTCAGCCGCGCCCGGCGACGCGGCGCGCCACGCCCGAGAGCGCGTAGAGCGCGACCGCGAGCAGGATCGCCAGCGGACCGGGCGGCAGCGAGAGCGCCGCGCCGGAGGGGTTGCCGAGGGAGTAGCTGAGCAGCAGTCCCGCGCTGGTGCAGGCCACGCTCACGGCGATCGCCACGACCATCATGCGGCGCAGGTCCGCCGTCCAGTGGCGCGCGATCGCGGCGGGCACCGTGAGCAGCGCGATCACCAGGATCACGCCCACCACGCGGATCAGTGTGACGATGCCGAGCGCGATCAGCACGAGCAGCGCGAGGAAGAGCTTCTCCACCGGAAGCCCCATCACCTCGGAGAACTCTTCGTCGAAGGACACCGCCTGCAGCTCCTTGAACAGGCACAGCACCACCGCCGCGATGGCGAGGTCGAGCACGCCCACCAGCAGCACGTAGTGCCAGGACACGAAGAGCAGGCTGCCGAAGAGGTAGCTCATGAGATCGGGCACATAGCCCGGTGTCAGCGCGACGAAGACGATGCCGAGGGCCATGCCGAGCGCCCACAAGATGGAGATCCACGTGTCGAGGCCGGCGCCCATGCGACGCGCGCCCAGCCCGATGGCCAGGGCCGAGAGCACGCCGAAGCCCGCGGCGCCGAGCATCGGCGAGATGCCGATCAGGTAGCCGAGGCCGACGCCGCCGAATGCCGCGTGGGCGAGTCCGCCGGAGATGGAGGAGATGCGCTTGGCCACGATGAAGGTTCCGAGCACGCCGCAGGCCAGGCTGGCCAGCAGGCCGGCGATCAGCACGCGCTGGAAGAAGGGAAGGGTGAGCGCCTCGAGCATCAACGGGAGTCTTCCTCCGGCGCGGGCGGCCCGTGCGGCGCGTGGTCGTGCGCGATGGCGTCGATCGCGGGGCCGTAGGCCGATTCGATCAGATCCGCGGTGAGCGCGCGCGACGCGTGCATGAACAGGCGCCGATTCAGGCAGGCCACGCTGCGCACGTGGCGGGATACCGCGCCGATGTCGTGGGAGACGAGGATCACCGTCATCTCACGGGTCAGGTCGCCGAGCAGATCCCAGAAGCTGCGGCCGATGCGCTCGTCGAGGCTCGACATCGGCTCGTCGAGCAGCAGCAGGCGCGGCCGCACGGCGAGCGCCCGCGCGATGAGCACGCGCTGCAGCTGGCCGCCCGAGAGCGCACCGATGGGGCGGTCGGCGCATTCGAGCATCTCCACCACGTCGAGTGCGCCGCGCGCGGTCGCCAGGTCGTCCGCCGAGAAGCGCCGCAGCAGGCCGCGTGCGTAGAGCCGACCCATCAGCACCACGTCGAGTACGCGGATCGGAAAGTCGGGATCGAAGCGCGCGTGCTGCGGCACGTAGCCGACCTGGCCGCGCGCGCGGGCCGGCGGGCGCCCGAACACCCGAACGGTCCCCGCGTCGGGTGCGATGAGCCCGAGGATCACCCGCAGCAGCGTGGTCTTGCCGCTGCCGTTCGGACCGAGCAGGGCGAGCGTCTCGCCGGGCTCGATCACCAGATCCACGTGCTCCAGCACCGATCGGCCGTTGCGCGCGAGACTCACGTCTTGGAGTGCGAGGGCCGGCGCGCTCACAGCACGATGCCTT
>Ga0224496_10000374_pt1 | contig 31403 bp, 31 predicted proteins | sample SF_Jul11_sed_USG_2_FD_168127 | JGI IMG/M metagenome (GOLD analysis project Ga0224496, IMG submission 168127) | Sediment microbial communities from San Francisco Bay, California, United States - SF_Jul11_sed_USGS_8_1 | ecosystem: Environmental > Aquatic > Marine > Sediment | place: USA...
GAAATATTTTATTTCTTTCGCTACCCTGAAGCTGCGCATGGCAGGACCGGTACTGGGACGCATCATTAAAGCAGAAATCGGTGACCGGTTTGTTTCGGCTAACCTGCCGATGCTGCATAAACGCACTACCGACCAGACCGGTGAGTCAGAATTCAGGCCAGGCGTGAACCGTGAACACAACCGCATTGATCTTTCCAATGAATTTGAGCGCCAGTTTTTTGGTGATGTCATGTTGTTTACCATTGAGAAACTGAATCAGCATGGTTATCCTGCAAGACGAACTGAGATAAATATCATCGAACAAGCTCTGGAAGAAACCGAGCAGGCATTGCTCCAAAAATATGAAACCAGGCATCAGCAAACTATGGCCGGTTTGACAACGTTAAAATCTATTTTCAATGATGATAAAAATTGGTGGCATCATTATTCTGAATGTCAGCAGGCCAACCAGGAAATTTCTCGATTTATCGATAACATCGAAAATAACTTTGGTGAAAACTCAACAGGCTACGTGCTGATAAATAACGTGGACAATCGGAAAAAACGCCACGAAGAAATATTGCAGGCAATTATGAGTTACAAAAATGACCGCGCTCTCTGGGAAACTATTTTGAAATGAACATATTTATCCTCAACACCGGCCGCTGTGGTTCCACAACTTTTATCAAGGCCTGTCAGCACATCACTAATTACACCGCGCTACACGAATCACGCTCGACCTTGATCGGTGCAGATCGTCTGGCGTACACCGACAACCACATCGAAGCAGATAACCGCCTGTCGTGGCTGCTGGGTCGCCTTGATCGTAAATTTGGCGACAATGCTTTTTATGTTCATCTAATGCGTAACGCTGAGCAGACTGCCGACAGCTTTTCCCGGCGCAGTGACTTCGGCATTATGAAAGCTTATCGTGAAGGCGTTTTAATGCAGGCTCAGCAAACAGAGACAGCGCTTGAATTAGCCCGCGATTATATCGATACAGTGGAGAGCAATATTGCGCTGTTCCTGAAAGATAAAACTCACACGCTACAGTTCAATCTTGAAAATGCCAGGCAGGATTTCACTACCTTCTGGCATCGCATCAATGCGCAAGGCGACCTTGATGCGGCACTACTCGAATGGCAGATCAACTACAACGCATCCACCTGAATCCACCACAGCGTTAGACGCGCTTGCTCAGCGTTAACACCGAGCAGCCGCGCTCGGCATTGATATACTCGTGGCTGATATCCGGATATTCTTTTAGCCATTGCGCGACCAGTTCTTTTTCGTCGTCTCTGGCAGCGTCGTCCAGAAATACCATCGCCTGTTTGGCCAGCTGATCAAATAGCAGAGGCATCGCCGGGTAACGTGAATTCTTCTGAATAAAACCGGGTGGCCCATCGATCACCAACATCTCAATCGAGACATCGGGCAACAGCGTCAGATCGTACCAGTCGTATTCATTGCTATCTAAGGTGACTTTTTCCAGCGGCGAGTGAATCACCTGCGCATATGTCTCCAAACCAAACGCCTGCAACTGCTGGCGCGTTTTTTCAGCATATTCTTCGCCATTTTCCAGGCTGATCACCTGCCCGCGCTGGTTGAGCTGACAGCATCGCGCCAGCACCAGCGTGGTCAAGCCACTGCTGCACTCGACAATCACGCCGGGTTTAGCCTGCAGGCAATGCTCGACGATGAGCTCGATAAAATCGGGTGCCGCCGACCAATCCGGGGTATATGGCAGTTCCTGGGTCAGGCCCAGTTTTTTCTGTATTGCGCTATAGGGGTTCACATTGGATTCCAGAAATTTCGAGTAAATTCTCTAAGTTATTGAGTATTCTAACTAAATATCTCGACAAATGAAGGTAACGGGGTTCATTATCCTATTTTTGAACCAATTGGCCACGCGGAAATTTATTTGCTTTACTGCTGTAAAAACAAGAAAATACGCCCTCACTTTTTCACGTGCACGGATGGGGTGAAGTACGCCATCTTACACAGACATTAACGATTAACGAGGATACCCCATGAAACTGATTCTTTTAGGTGCACCCGGTGCTGGTAAAGGTACTGTTGCAAAATTACTGACCAAGCTTGATGGTTCTGTACAAATTTCTACTGGCGACATTCTGCGTGGTGCAGTGGCTGCCGGTACCGAGCTTGGTATGAAAGCTAAAGCGGCAATGGAAGCTGGCGACCTGGTTTCTGATGACCTGATCATGGGCATTATGGCTGATCGTCTGAAAGAAGACGATTGCAAACCTGGTTACCTGTTAGACGGTTTCCCACGCACCATTCCACAGGCTGAAGCATTGAAAGTCATGCTGACCAATATGGGTGAGAAACTCGATTGTGTGGTCAACATCGACGTACCACGTGACGTTATTCTTGACCGTCTGACGACTCGTCGTACCTGTGAAAGCTGTGGTGAGATTTACAACGTTAAATCTAACCCACCAAAAGCAGAAGGCGTTTGTGACAAATGTGGTGGCCCAGTGACTCAGCGTGCTGACGAAACTGAAGAAGCTATCAGCAACCGCCTGGATGTCTACAACGAAAAAACAGCACCACTGGCTGGCTTCTACGAAAAAGAAGGCATGCTGCTGACTGTTAATGCTACCTCCAGCGATGCAGTGATCGAAGCAATTAAGGCAAAAATCGGTAAATAATTACTGACAGAAAGCCTGCTAAAAAGCCGCTGGCTCGAAAGAGCCCGCGGCTTTTTTATGCGTCACTATTTATTCATATAAATCAATACGCACAATATGGTTGCGATAAAGGCCGCGTCCTGTATATTTCTATCTATTCAAACCTGACAGGAAATTATGAAAATCACTATCATCAGCGGTAGCCACCGCAACCCGTCACAAAGTGAAAAAGTTGCACGTTATATCAATCGCAGCCTTGAAGTCGAACATCCGGATATCGAAAGCCATGTTTACACGCTGGCCGACAACCCCTTGCCGCTTTGGGACCAAACCGTGTGGGAAAACAGCGACGAATGGAACCAGCGTCTGGCACCACTAAAAAAGCAGCTCAGCGAAAGTGACGGCTTCGTTATTATTTCTCCGGAGTGGCATGGTCAGGTACCGGCCGGGCTGAAAAATTTCTTTCTGTTATTTAACCGCTTCGAACTCGGCCACAAACCCGCACTCATCGTCACTGTTTCATCCGGTGATGGCGGCGCTTATCCGGTCGCTGAATTACGCATGAGCAGTTATAAAAACAACCGCATCTGCTATATCCCGGAACATCTGGTACTCCGCCACATTGAAAGCATTCTCAATGACAACGAAGCGGACAATAATGCCGATGCCAATAACTATTTCAAAGAACGTATTTCATGGTCGCTGGGGATTTTAAAAGGCTATACCGTTGCGCTAAAAGCGATGCGCGAACACACCCAGATACATCACGATAAATTCGGCAATGGTATGTAATCTTTGAGACAACATATTTACAGTGTGCATTAATAGTTCTTATATTGATAAATTCTGACTGGTTAGAAGTCTTCCCAACATTCTTCAGGACTGGACTGAGTTACGCGACGAGGTGTTGTTGTCTGCAGTGCAGGCTGATGCTTTGCCAGCAGAGCAACATCATCAATTTCTTTCTGAATTGAAATATCATGCATCAAACCAGCTGATGACTGTTTGTTGTTACCCAGCTGAAAAAAATCCATCAGCTCTACCATTTGCCCTGCCTGACCCATAACAGAACGACTGTTGGCAGACACCTCTTCAACCAGTGCAGCATTCATCTGCGTCATATCATCCATATTTGTGATTGCACTATTTACCTGCACAATACCCGCAGATTGCTCACTGGAAGCTGCCGCTATTTCTACCATCAGGTCAGCTACCTGATTAACGCCCTTAATAATAGCTTCCAATGTTTTACCTGATTGATCCACCAGCTCTGAACCAGCCATAACTCGTTCTTCACTATCGCCAATCAGTACTTTAATTTGTCTGGCGGCATCGGCACTACGTTGGGCTAACATACGTACTTCGGAAGCAACCACGGCAAAACCACGACCCTGCTCACCGGCACGTGCTGCTTCAACCGCAGCGTTTAAAGCCAGCAAGTTAGTCTGAAATGCAATACCGTCTATGGTGCCAAGAATGTCAGAAATTTTTATACTGGAATCGCGAATTTCACTCATAGCGCTAACCGTATCTGCCACTACCTTTGCTCCGGCAATCGCGGCTTGACGATTGGCCTCAGCCAGTTGTTTTGCCTCAATAGCATTATCTGAATTTCTTTGCACAGTACTAGTCATCTCTTCCATACTTGATGCTGTTTCTTCCAGCGAAGAAGCCTGTTCCTCTGTGCGTTGCGCCAGGTTAGAGCTACCATCAGCCATTTCAGTAGATGCGACCGTAATATCATCCGCTGAATGACGTATTTCAGATACAATATTAAACAAGCGTTGGCGCATAGACTCTAACGACATCATCAATGCACCAATTTCATCAGTTGAGTCCACTTCGATTTTATTGCCTAGATTACCCCTGGCAATATCATCACAATAAGCAACAGCATTATTTAATGGATCAATAATACTTTTTGCTATCACAATAAGAGCACCAATACTGAATAGAGCACCAGTGCCTAATGCGAAGGCAATTAATATTGTAATCAGCCTGGATTGTTCCGCCTGGTACTGTTCATTAAAATCAGATAACTCATCGGCATTCCTGTTCATTTCCTCAAGTAAAGGATCAACCGCATGGGCCTCATTACGCAAATTTTCTATTTCCCTGTCACGTATTTTCATGCCATCAACCATAGCGTTGAAGTCCCGGTGATAAGAATCCATTAAACTGGAAATATTATTTTTACTGGCTGAAGGAATATCAGATTTAGCTAGCATGACATTAAATTCACTATGACGTGTTTTCATACTATCAACGTATTTATCTGCCTTTCTTGCTAGATAGTCTTTTTCATGTCTTCGCATCATCAACATGGAAACGGCCATCCTTGGCTCGTCAAATATCTTGAGCTGCTCTTCAACGTTATGTACTGACTTTCGTAATGCCCCTAATAACCCTGTTTTTTCATCTAATCCAACAATACGCTGAATTTCTACTGTCTTTTTAAAACCAAGTTCATAACTGGCAAATCTGGCACGCAAATCGCTCAACAGGGTAAGGTTGTTCTTGTTATCATCATTGATATTGCTCTCAAGCAACTGCATTATCTCTCTAGCTTTATCCATAGCAGCAGCATGCTGACTAACTGATTCTTCATCCTTATTCATGAAAAAATCTTTTTCACGACGCCTCGCCTCTAATAAAGAGTTAGCCAATCTGCCTGTATCCAGTTCAATATCAGTTACACGCAGTTGTTCAAGCCAACTGGCTTCACGGATATTTAATGCATATAGATAAGTGATACCAATGATAATAAAAATGGCCACAAGAACTGCGCCCATTAATCTAAGTTTATGTTTTACAGTCAGACTCATAAATAAATGTCCCTATTAGTGTATTGTTTATACTAGTTTTTTTCAGATGGAAACAGCAGTCTCTATCTTTTTATTCTTGCATTTAGACTAAGTCTTAACATGATAGCTCTAACCAGACACAAAGATCAACATCATCTTTGATATTACTAAATATCTAATCCAATCCTAATAGTTACCTAATATTGTAAGGCATCGTACATAGCATCAGTCCTGTCAAAACAATAAATACAAATAGATATTATTTACAACATGAAATAAATATCATTTGTAATGAGCATGAATGCCTTTATCAGCAATCAACTCATTGTGTGACCATAGTTACATAACATTAATAGAATTTATTTTATATTCATCATTAATTAATCTATTTATTTAACTTTAAACAATATGAATATTCACGCATCAAAATATCAGACCACTCAAGAAAAAATTGCAGGTCCATGCATGGATAAACCGGTTGAAATTAGATGCGCCTCCTGCATCATGGATACTTCCTATTACTTTTCAAATTTAAGCATAGAAGCAAAACGAGACTTGCAACCCAGTCTTAGCCTAAGACGGTTCATGAAAAAAGAGACTTTATATAAAGAAAACGATACCTGTAGACATCTGTACATCTTATTATCCGGTGAAGTCAAAGTTTATAAAACACTGGCTAATGGAAAACAACAAATTCATAAACTGGTACAGATACCTGGAGATCTTATTGCCTGTGAAGACCTGTTTCTAGATATGCATGGTAGCACAGCGGAAGCACTTAACGATGTTACCGTCTGCCATCTAAAATGCGAAGCATTACATAACAGCATAAGTCACTATAAAGAAATTTCAGACACGCTAATGCAGGCCATGTCGCGTAATTTAAACGCTTATATACGCCATATTGCTAATCTGGGTCAGAAAAATGCTCTTGAACGACTAGCTTCCTATCTTATTTATTTATACGAAACTCATCACGAACGATATCTGAAAAATGGTTTTCTTAAAGATGCTTTATCGCGCATCGAACTGGCCGATATGCTGGGCATTACCCAGAGAACCCTGATTAGAAGCATAAAACAGCTCGAATTAGATAACCGTATCAGTATTAACAGAAATGGATTTTTTATTCTGGATTATAAAGCTATAGAAAAAATTAGCATGGGTAGTTAATTAAACTTCATATTCAAATAAGTTCATAACTATCCATATCATTCTTACGTAAGCAGCATTTCATAATAATCTAATATTAAATTTATTAACTACAAATAAATTATTTAGTAAACAGAAATTAATACTGTAATTTTTCAACATAAATAATAAATATCAATGAGCTATAACTGGCGATCATAAAATTCCATACATATTGTTATATTCAATAATATTACCGTATTCTCACGTACATGTATTTTTAACTGCCTTTTTAAAGTAATTAAAAAATATATTCTTATATTTCATAATAAATGACATTTGTCATTGCCCAACCACTCTCTCTAAGTAAATATGATTTTAAGTTTTTTCGGAATTAGGCCGCCACGTCAGTGTCGTCTTTCTTTACAAAAAATCATCATTTTTTAAATTCATAAATAGTAGCAGGTGAAGTGTTATGCCCTCAAATGAGAATGAAATAAACATAAAAATGTTTAGTAAAGATGAAATTGAGGCTTTGAAAAAAGACCCAAATATCTGTAATCATGGACGGCGTAGTTTTTTAAAATGGAGCGCAATAGTTTCTTCACAGGCTATCATTGGCGGCGGTGTAGTCAATTTATTAGCCAGCTCTGATGCAAGGGCCGATGATACCTTTGATAATGTAACAGGCTGGGTTTATTCCGTATGCGGTTATTGTTCCTTTGGTTGCGGCCTCAACATTGGTGTTAATGCCGCTGGCGAAGCCGTAGCAGTTCGCGGTAATGAGAATCATCCCACTAATAATGGCCGTGTCTGTGTTAAAGGTTTGTATGAACATAAAATTCTGGATGCCCCTGATCGTGGTAAATGGCCATTAGTTAGAGATTCTAATGGCAACTGGAAAAAAATTACCTGGGATGAAGCAACGACAATTCTGAGTCAAAAAATAATTGATGGTGTTGATGCAAAAGGCGCTGACTCGATTGCTACTTACAATACCGGTCAGTGGACGCTGGAAGAATATTATGCTTTTGGCAAACTAGGTAAAGGTGCTATCGGTACCGCTACCATGGATTCCAATACACGCTTATGCATGGCTGCAGCTGTTGTAGGCTATCTATCCACTTTTGGTTCTGACGGCCCTCCCGGTTGTTATGATGACGTAGAAAACACCGACTGCTTTTTTGTCATTGGTATGAACCCTGCGGAAATGCATCCACAACTCTGGCGTCGTATTGCTAAAGCACGACGTAGTATACGAGCACCAAAATTAATTGTGGTTGATCCACGCAGAACCCAAACTGCTCGCAGTGCCGATCTTCATCTAGCACTCAAACCCGGTACCAACCTGGCTTTAATGAATGGTCTTATCCAGCAGATCATCGCCAATAACTGGACTAACAGTAATTATATTAATAGCTACACTCGCAACTACAATGCCATGGCAGCCACGGTAGCTAAATACACACCTGAGTATGTTTCAAACATTACAGGCTGTCCCGCTGCTGACATTGCTCTAGCAGCCAAATGGATCGGCGAATCCCCTGAAACACTTTCACTGTTTATTCAAGGTGTATACCAATCCATGGGGGCTACCGATACCGTGCGCATGATTTGTGCCATGCATCTGATCATGGGCAAGATTGGCCGTCCCGGTTCGTCACCTTTCAGTATTACTGGACAGGCTACCGCCATGAGTAATCGCGAAGCCGGTGCATCATCAGCTTTGGCTGGTTATCGAAACTACTACAACCCTGATCATGTCGGTGCATTAGAAGATTTCTGGAATGTACCTAGAGGTAAAATACCTCCGCATAAACCCACCGCTATTACTTCCAACAGGGACTATCAGGACTTTAATAGCCATGTGGAAATGATGCGCAATGGTGAGCTAAGCCTGTTCTGGATTCAGTGCACCAACCCAGCTGTTACGCTGCCTGACCTGAACAAACTCTACTCCTACATGGATTTCAACAACCCAAAACGCCCTTACATTGTGGTGCAGGACATTTACCAGCCCATGGAGTGCACTCATTTTGCCGATATGTTCCTGCCCGCAGCAATGTGGGGTGAAAAAACTGGCGTTTATACCTGTTCAGAACGTAAAGTTAACCTGGGAAGGCAGGCAGTACTACCAGCTGGTTATGACCTCCGCCCCCAGGGTTATGGTGCCTATTCCGATCTTGATATCACAAAAATGGTGGCCGATAAAATTGCTTCCATGGACTCTCGCTTTGCGGACAAAGATGGTAACTCACTAATTGGTTTTAATACCTCGGAAGAAGCTTTCGAGGAATGGAAAGCCTGCACCGCGGGCACGATCTGTGACATGACCGGCATGAGCTACGCTCGAATCGAAGCAAATAACGGTATCCAGTGGCCATCCACTACCTCCAACATCTATGGCGGAGCTCGTCTATATGCTAATGGTCGTTTCAACACCAACTGGGATGACACACAGGGTGGCACCCCCGACAAACCCTGGGTGGACCCCGATAATCTTAGTCGAGCCTATCTCTGGGCGAAAGAGTATATCGAAGCGCCGGAGATTCCCGACAGTCAGTACCCGTTCTGGCTGCTGACCGGTCGAGTTATTGAGCACTTCCACAGTCGAACCAAGACCAAGCGTGTACCGCAGCTGCATGAGATGGTGCCGGAAAATTATGTAGAACTACACCCCGAAGATGCCTCGGCGCTCAATGTCGTGTCGGGTGATCTGGTTCGGCTGACCACACGCCGCGGCGAAATTGTCATCAAAGCACTGGTGGTTGGAACAGTTCAGAAAGGCCAGGTATTTGTACCCATGCATTTTGCTGATCTGGATCCACAGGATAAGGCACAAAATGGAGGGCGCCTGACTGCAACCAATCGACTTACCATGAACTGGGTCGATCCGGACTGCAAACAACCTATCTACAAACACTGCGCTGTTAGTCTGGCTAAGGCTTAATGGAGGAGATGAAAATGAAATACTTAAATAAATCCATTAAATCTGTACTGGCCTGCCTGATAATCCTGGCACTGAGCTCATCGGTTTCTTTTGCAGGTAAAAGAAGTGGTAGTGACGGTGGCGGTTCACCTGCTCCTGCCCCTGCCCCTGATCCGGCACCCACCCAGGTGTTTGATACCAGTTTTGCTGTCGAATTCAGTTATTCCTGTCTGGGCGGTGGCTGCCATGAAATAGATCAAAATCTGGTCAACGAATATGCAGCATCAAAAATGACCCATACCATGGTCAAGTGCAACGCCTGTCACGGTACACACACAGCCGATACGGTGGGACTGGAAAAACCTAATCTCACCGGTTATTACCCTGGCATTGGCGCTACTGGTTATAAAGTAGATACTGATCGTTGTAAGGTCTGCCATAACAATGAGCATACCGGTGGTGGGAAAAAATCAGGTGATAACTGTTATAGCTGTCATACACCGCATGAATTTGCTCCTCCTGGAGGAAAATAAATACACGATAGTTATTTTAGGATGATTACAAAGCCAGCTCATTATTGAGCTGGCTTTTTTTTGGAAAAACTACATGGCTGATTATTAGAAATTATTTTTTAACAGCTCACATTTAGTTGTAACGATAATCAATCAGCCTCACTCAATAAACTTAATTTGTCCGTTATATACAATCTTTACTACCCCTATACGTAGTATATAATGTTGCAATGAAATGGACGTCAACAACTACTTTCATAGCGTGTATCGCCTGCTTCTCTCTAGATGGCTGTACTTATAACTGTGCATGCGACGAAACTCTTCCTGAGCAAACCAAAACATTAACATCACACCCGATACCTCAGGGCGAACATCTCTTAAACGAATGCACATACATAAACGAAGGTATTACCGAATCGATAGCTTTTTCAGAAAAATTAGCGAAAAGCCGTTACGCTATTTATTATCAGGCCATGAGCAGAGAAAGAGTATCGGAGTTACAAACACGAGCAAAAGAAATCGGCTGCCCATAATTACCCCAACTACCTATACATCACCCTTAAAATCAACTTCGCTTCATGAGTTCATTAAAACTTACTTATTCGATAAAATACACGCTCTTTAATTTACATCGAGCTTTAAAATGACCGTCGCAGAATTCGAGGAAATTTCCCTAATCGTATGTATTGGCGGCCTGATTCTGTACATGCTTTTTATCCTCTATAAACTCTCAGAGGAATCAAAAGCAGGCAGATACGGTACATTTATTATCTTCTTTTCCCTGGGCCTGGGTTTTGTCGGCTTTGCGGCAAAATCTGTCATTAAAATGTTTATTGAAAACTAAATAATCTCTTTAACTACCAAGCTATTGATATAGCCCCTACATAAACGACATTAGATATTTACCCATCGAGGTATTATTTGTTTCTGCCAGGCCTCGCTGTTAATATGATTCTGTAATCTTCTTACATAAAGTTGGTTCGGCTCAGAATATAGAAATACTGCTAATTAAACTTGGCACATTACTATTCGATTCAATGCAATGTGTTACGTAGTACAACGTCAGATATTTTCAATAATATTATGAACATGGAAAAAAACATTGATCTAGACGACGCCATGGTTTTCCTCTCCGGGGTAAACATCTTTCTCGATCTCAACAACAATATTATTGAAAACATGGCCAGGTGTATGAGCATCAGCGAGTACACTGCAGGCGACTACCTGATTCATAAGGGTAACCCTGGAATACACATGTTGCTCATCAAGCAGGGAAAAGTTTCCGTCATGCTTGAAAATAAAGAAGTCCATCTGGGTAAAGGTGCCGTACTTGGTGAGATGGCATTATTGTCGGGTAACCCCAGTAAGGCTGATGTTATTGCACAGACAGATACTGAAGCTTTTGTGCTGGAGCCAGAAGATTTCCAGATATTGATGTCCGAATATACTGAATTAGCATCTGTAATGACTCGCCTGATGAAAAGCCGATTATCTACCGTCAATGATATTCACACGCTGGGGAAATATCAGATACTGGATCAGCTGGGTGAAGGCGGCATGTCTATTGTCTACAACGCATTAGATACTGAACTGGGACGTGAAGTTGCTATTAAGATGTTGAAGTATGAAATCGCCACTTCTGAAGAATTCAAGCGACGCTTCAAACAGGAAGCAAAAATCATCGCACAACTAAAACATCCCAACATATTACACGTGATAGAAACAATTCAGGATTACTCGACTGAATTTATCGTCATGGAAAAACTCGATGGTTATGATCTGAATTACTACCTAAAACATCAGGGTGTATTCAGTGGCAAAAAAACTAGTGAAATCCTGCATCAAATTGCCATGGCACTGGAGCACGCCAATACCAATTTATCCGGTGGTATTATTCATCGGGATGTAAAACTATCAAACATTGTGCTTGATGATCGTGGTCACGCCAAATTAACCGATTTTGGTATTGCCACCAAAAATGAAAATGCATCTGAGCATTATGAGGGCACCGTGTTATATATGGCGCCCGAGATTTTGCTGGGCAATGCTATCGATCATCGTGTTGATATTTATGCCCTGGGTATTACCGCTTTTGCTATGTTAACTGGAAAAACCCCTTTCACCGCATCAACTATTGATGGTGTTATAGCCAATCAACTCGAAAAAAATCCACCTGTTATCGAAGAGCTGGTTCCTGATATACCTTCAGGCCTGGCCGAGTTTATTCATCGCGCCCTGATCAAAGACCCTGAACAACGTATTTCAAACTGGCTCGAAATAGAAGCACTACTCTCTCACGATAAAAGCACTAATTTTAAACTGGAAGCATCCAGCGACATGGACACAGCCATCATCATCAAAATGAAAGGTGAAGGCATTGATAAAGATGAACTGCTACGAGAAATTAGATGGACGCTAAATCGGTATCGAGCAGACTATGAAATTGAAACTGTAAAAAAGGAAACGCAGGAAGTTGATTTTAATCTGGACTAACTATTTTTGTTTCTTTATAAATAAATCAACATCTGGCTACTTATCTATCCAAACCAATCATACCCAGAACATTAGACTGGTAAAGTAACCTCTGCAGAATTATGATAGTAGTCAGGAACTTTACCAGTGTGAGGATTTCTGACAGCCATGATGTTAATAAAATCAGTACTGTACTTGTGTGGACCCGTGTCAGTTATACTCATTTCGGCCTGTAGCTCTCACGTACCCCCTGAAATCAGGCAAAATCTGGAGGATTCTCCTAGCATTGCGCAAGTACACCAGGCAGCAGACAGCTATTTATCAAAAAAGGTACGCTGGGGCGGTGTCATTTTAAACATAGAAAACAAACAAAATGCCAGTTGGTTGACGATTCTTGCCTACCCTCTGAATGATATCGGTAAGCCGCAAGACTCTGGCCTGAGCACAGGTCGATTTATTACCATCATCGATGAGTTTCTCGAACCCACTGTATATAGCCGGGATCGAAAAATCACTCTCATCGGTAATCTGCTCAGAACCGAAACCATCAAGGTTGGTGAGTTCCCTTACAAATATCCGGTCGTTCAGGCAGAACAACACTATTTATGGTCGTCCGACCCTGAACTCACAGCCCCCGACTACCCGCCCTACTGGTGGTACGATCCCTGGTACAACCCGTATTATCCATGGCATCATCCCTATCATCCGTACTATTAACTTCAATACAATAACTAAACTTAATGATTAACAAACTTCTGTCACTGATCACCTTAAGCCTGTTTATCAGCCTGATGACCAGCTGTGCCAGCACACCCGATTTTGACACCACCCAAGTTGATCGCTCACTGACACCACAAAGCGTTATCGCTGAACCCATGATCAGTCGCGGAAAAATTGCACTCTGGGGAGGCACTATTCTTGATATCCGAAACATGGAAAACATCACACAAATAGAGGTTCTGGCCTACCCGCTCAATTCATCCCATCGACCCTTGCAGGAAAATAAACCACTGGGACGATTTATCCTTCAGCACAAAGGCTATCTTGAACCCACTACCTTTGCACAGGGCAAAATAATAACCGTCCTCGGTTCCGTCAGTGAAAGTCAGAGCGGAAAAATCGGTGAAAGTAACTACACTTACCCGGTCATCATCGCCCGGCAAATACACCTCTGGTCACCGGAAGATGATCGAAGCAATACCAGCTTTCATTTTGGCATTGGTGTTCGTTTATAAGTTACCAAAAAGTGACACGTATCTACTAAGAGACACATGTTTTCGTCTAAATTTAACATTCAGCCTATTCTGCTTACTTTCTTCTGTTAATTTATGGTGAAAAAACTTGCTCTGGATCAAGATTAATATATTAGCAATAACTAATATATTAATTAAGAATATGGGGGATTTGTCATGAATGCTATAGAGAAACATGCACTTGCCGATCAGGCCTACGAAACTGCAGTCTGTTATGAACTGGATTTTGGCTGCTGCCCTCAATGTGTTCTATCCGCCGTACAGGAGACCGTAGGCCTGGTCGATGACCAGACGATCAAGGCCGCTCACGGTTTAGCCGGTGGTGGTGGCCTTATGGGCGAAGGAACCTGTGGCGCTCTCACCGGTGGCCTGATGGCACTAAGCGTGAAAAAAGGCCGAGGCCGTGACCAGTTCCAAAAAGGCCGATTTATCAACAACTATGACAAGGGGCGTAAGCTGGTGGAAAAATTCCGTAAAGAGTTTGGCGGTATCACCTGTCAGGACTTACAGAAAAAATTCACCGGCAAGACCTACGATATGTGGAACGCTGAAGAATATGCCATGTTTAATAAAGACAGGGGCTACAAATGCGCTCATGCGACGGGCACAGTCACTAAATGGGTCGTTGAAATGCTATAACTTGTACAGACAGCAGCCTCTTACCTTTACTCAGTGGCTGATCAGTCAAAAAAATAAAATAACAAAACTAGAGCTGCAGCGGTTTGTGCGGTAATCTTCGCATTCAAAACAATTCTAGTGGCGATATATCGCTGCTCAACTTAAATCATCAATCTGGAGTTAACCGTGTTAAATCATCGTTCTATCATCCTTGTATTCCTGTTTGTTAGCTTCAATCTTCTAACAACTTCCGTTAACGCTGTTACCGGTACGGTTATTTCAACCATGGATGCAGCTGGCTACACCTATGTTGAAGCCGATACGGGTACTGAAAAAATATGGCTAGCTGGCCCAAAAACCAAAATCAATCAAGGTGGTACTATTAATCTGGATACCAGCAATCCAATGAACAACTTCCACAGTAAAACACTGAACCGTGATTTTGCCGTTGTCTACTTTGTTGATGGGTTCTCTGGTAGTGCCGTAGAAAAACTTGCCAATACAACCTCGGCCTCCGCTATTGATATACCCAAAAATGCTGCGACTGCCAAAACTAAAGCTATCACATTAAGCCAACCCATTGAGCGTGTCAAAGACGGTCAAACTATCGCCGAAATCATCGCCGGTAAAAAAGAACTGGTTGGCAAGACTGTTAAAGTACGTGGCAAGGTCACTAAATTTACCGCTAACGTAATGAGCAAGAACTGGATACACATGATCGATAGCAGCACCGATAATGACCTGACAGTCATTACGATGGACGATGCAGAAACAGGTCAGACGGTAGTGATTGAAGGCACAGTTGTTCTCGATAAAGACTTTGGCTACGGCTATTTCTATGAACTGCTGATCGATAATTCCAGAGTTACCATAGAATAAAACTCTCAACAGCAGACATTAAAAATATCTGAGCTGATTAGCATGCAACATGATAATTTTTTTGCCTGTATCACTGAATATCAGCTATGAGATAGCCATGGCAGGATGTAATTGTGAAGTAGAAATAAACAACCATGAACAGAGCAGGATCTTAATTATCCTGCTTTGCATTAATGCATTCATGTTTTTTATTGAAATCACACTCGGTATATTAAGCGAATCAACCGCACTCATCGCAGACTCATTGGATATGCTGGCCGATGCCACCGTCTATGGCATTGGCCTGTATGCAATTGGAAGAGCCGCGCAGGTAAAAATAAAAGCCGCGCATATTAGCGGTATTTTTCAAATATTACTCGGTATAGCTGTAATCATGGATGCTATTCGTCGCCTGATCTGGGGTAGCGAGCCAGAGTCATTACTCATAATTCTTATCGGCCTACTAGCACTGATTGCCAATATCATATGCCTTCTGCTTATCTCAAAACACAGAGAGGGGGAAATCCACATGCGCGCCAGCTGGATTTTCTCCAAAAATGATGTGATAGCAAATCTGGGCATTATTGTTAGCGGTGTACTGGTCTATCTCTTAAGCAGCCGACTCCCTGATCTCATCATTGGCATCATCATATCCATCATCGTTATTCGTGGCGGTATCCATATTATTAAAGACGTCAACAATGAAAAAGAATTACTGACTAAAACAACCTCATGAACTATTTTTATAATCTATAAAAACCAAAGTAAACTAACTAAAAAAATAAAAAAGCCCGACAGTTTTCACTATCAGGCTTTTTTATTCGAAGATTTATCCTGGCTAAATAATTACCCCGATATATATCTAGAAGTGTAAAAACGCACCTATCATCATGCCTTTAAACTCAAGATCGGCATTAACCTTATCCAGACCTTTCAATTCAAGCGTAGTTGTTTTCAAACCAAGCTCAATACCAATAACACCCATTTCATACAATGCACGAACACGAATATCCTGATAGCTCGCATCAGAGTAACTAATGGTATTAATGTCAGCACCGACTGAAAGTCCCGTGAATGGCAAATCAAATTGTGCTGCCACATACAACATAGGTATGGTTGCAGATACGGCAACAGTTTCAGTACCCACGATAAAATCAGCATCCAGCTTACGTGCCGTAATACCGAAATCAAAATTTACCCAGTTATCCAGCAAACGCCAGTACAGGATGGCATCGGTAGTATCCAGGTTGATTTCAGACGGTGAACCAATATTAAAATTTTGTCCATTAAAGTCTATAGAAGCCGATGAAGTACCGGTGTGCCCCATGGTTGCTCTTTCGACTCGCACGTTCGGTACCAACGGTACAAAGTGTTCAAAGGCCGCGTACATATAACTATCTTTTTCACCGGTATATTTTAGATTTTTTTCCATATCAATAGTACTAGATCCAGAAATATCCGTACCAAAGCTACCCACTGGATCATGATCCCAGACACCGCCACCAACATACAGTCCAAGCGCATCTGCATTTGCATTACCGGATAAAGCCGATAAGGCCAAAATAAGTGACACAGTCAATTTACGCATATTCATATCTCCTGTTAAAAACGTAATAGTTATATATCTTATTATCATTTTTCAATCTGTGGAACTGTTTTGATTTTTTAACCGACAAAGGGCCAATAAATCAGGTTTATCGGTTCATTACCTTATCGAAAAATCACACCTGAAGAAGCTTTTTACCCTTTAACTATAGTTGTTTTATTAACTATCAAAGACTTTATTCAGGTCGCTGAGGCCGTACACATAAGCTAGCGTAAAAGAGACTCAGGGCATGGTCCATTAAAATTCCTTTTCTAAATTAGAACCTAAATCCCATGTTGATACCATAAAGATAATGATATTGGCTACGTTCTGAGATAATCCCCTGATTATCATTCAAATTAATATTCATCACGCCCCAGTTCAAACCGAATTGTATGGAATCTCCCAGTCCGAATAACAGACCCAGGCTAGCTTTGGCCAATAACCCAATCTCATCATGCTCAGTCGTACCCGCAGTAAAATTCATCTGGAAATAACTCGGATTAATACCCTGCGATAAACGCCATCTCAATATTGGACCAAGTAACCAGTAGCGCCCTGTTAATTCAAGCACACTGACATCACTAAGCAGAATATCTATTTTACCCAGTTCCAGGCCAACCCCTACCTCAAGGGATCCCTGGCGGAATCCTGTTGAATAACGAAAACCGTCAAAACGCGCATGTTGATCTATCGCTGCAGAAGCATTACTTCTCACTAGCGCCAGTTCATTCCAGCGTCCACAGGGTGCATTGCCTAAAGAAACATCATACAAATACTTAAACACATAAAGCGCCCATACCACCACGACTATCGTTCCAACAATAACAAAAATAACAGCCGCATCATCACTGGAAGAACTGCCACTGGAATTCATTACGTCTTCGGTGAAATCAACCATAAGTCTAAATGATTCCTCACCTGCTGATTCAGCACCCTGCTCAGCACATTCATCTATTAACGTTAAAGTTTGCTGAACCTCTACACGAGCCGTATCATCTTGCTCATCAATTTCAGCCAGCGGCAGTGATATTACTTCTGACTGCCTGTAACCACGTCGATGTAATTTTTTTTCTAGCGACAAATATTCATCGGTGGAGACGCGGATAACTTTTGCGTTGGGATATTTTTTAAGCAACTCTGTCTCATTTAAACCGGCTTCAGCATAAACAGGACGAGGCGCAACATTCATCACAATCATGACAAAACAAATAAAATAAGCAGTTAAACGACGAAACATCAAATATCCCTGATCAGCATGTCAAAAACATGATCATAGGCCAGTATGTCACTACTCATTGAGAAATATTCGGTAGAACATATTGTATAACTTCTTTAGCCTCTTCAAATAAAGCAATATCAAGACCTTTTTCAGGATAACGGAAATGTACCGCACCATCTACCTGAACACGTTCAGCAGGCTCACCAAAACGTGCCAGTATTATTTCCTCATCCAGATTGATTACAGGAATAAAAGTGAGCCCGGTCACTACTTCATTCAGCGCCTGGTTTAATTCTTCGTCTGATAAGAGATATTTTTTTGCTTTACCGCTCGGCATATAATCTGACTTTACCGCACGTTCACGCCAGTTTTTAATATTTTTCTCACTTGCACTTGTCTGCACTACCAGCTTTCCTGAAATTACGCCGGCTCGATAATGACCATAATACATTTCAAGATTACCGATCTCATCGGTGGCCGCAATAATCGCCAGCTCCATATCATCATCACCCAGAATACCCAGCACATCGGATAAGCGGCTGACACCCAAATGCAAACCAAAGACCTGTGTAGAACCATCAGGCATTACTTCAATTTGCCAGGGCAGGCCGGTTATAATTTCCGTATTTTCAGATTTATTAAAAAAAGGATACCCAAGCAGCACCACCGCCAGTAAAAAAAAGAGTAGGAAAAATGTTTTCACTGAATTAAATATCTCTATGTATGAAATTAACGATAGTTGATCAATGTTATCATGAATACAGTTGCAATTGATGTGTCTCATTAACTGCCTTTTCTGCAGAATTATAAACATTGAGTTAAGTTACTTAAATATTACAATGCTGGTAAAAACATGCTATTTTCATCAGCACATAAAATACTACCCTTCATCTGGCTCCCTTGTCTTTGATATGCTTATAAAATATTTTTTAACATACAAGAATATTGCATTCCTACTAATAATAATTAGTACTACATGCACCGTATCTGCCAGCACTGCTGCAATCCAGAGTGAGATTAATTTTGCTGATATCAATAAATACGCTAACTTTTCTAATGCCGCCTATCAGGCGCAGTCAAAAATACAGGATGCCAACATATTTAAAAACCATACACTCACTCGTTATAGCCATATCCCTGGATTTAATATTTCTTATTTTCTGGCAACTGATGATATTGCTAAAACTCAGATTATTGCTGTTCGTGGAACTGCCAATATTGAAAATGCCTTTGTTGATGCAGCACTTGAACTAACAACAGACAAACGTACAGGCATACGTTTACATAACGGGTTCTCACAAACGGCGCAGGCGATTTATGTCGAAATAAAACCACTACTCAAAACCAATTACGTTATCGACACCACGGGCCACAGCCTGGGCGGTGCTGTTGCCCTGATTTTAGCTATGTACCTCGACACTGACCATTTCAATGTTGGTCAGATTGTGACTTTTGGCCAACCCAAGATCACTAATGTCGCTGGTGCTAATCACTTTCAACATCTAAATATCATTCGAGTAGTTACACCGAAAGACCTCGTGCCTTTAGTGCCACCGTTTGACCCGGTAGATTTAAATAATCTCGATATCTACTGGCACCCCGGAAAAGAAGTAATCCTGTTACCTGAGTCTACCTATGCTGTTATAGAAGGCGTTACAAGCATGATGCGCGCAATCAAATTTACTCAGGAGCCGCTTAGTGAAAATAACTTACGACACCATCAAATGAGCCTCTATCTGGAAATGATCGCAAAGAATATCCCTTCTGCTAGATTAGTGCCATATGAAAACAGCTTTAATTTATTTAACCTGTTTGACGGTCAGAAAAAATAGGTTATTTTTATTGTCACTAACGTGTCATTCAGCAGAAAATGTAGCAGTTATTTTCCCCTTACACTCGTCACCAAAACCTTTAGGCAGCCAATCATTCCAGTCGTTGGGAATGAGTGATTTAATATCATCATGATCTTCAATAAACCGTTTCATATCAGCTTTATTCCAGGATGGATAATGAGTAACGGTGCGAAAATATCCGTCAGACCTGGTCCCCTGAATCATCAGGTAAAGTATATTGTCATTCACCTTAAAAATCGGTAGTTCATTATTCGAGCCAGTAATAATAATTCTTTGCGATTCATCCCACTTGCTTTCAGCAGATACACTCTGATACACAGCGCTATATTCATCAGAACATCCGACTAACAACATAACCGACAATATTATAAGTAAAATATTTTTTATCATTATTAATTAGCTAAGGGTTTATTGTTAAAATTGGTAAGACGTATAATCAATTAAGTCTCCTTCCTCTCTTATATTAAATAACAAGAACAGGTTAATAGAAATGAATAATCAGCATAATCTTTTGCGTTGCCACCAAAAATATTACCTGATTATCGACATTAACCCGGAATCGGTTTTAAACCACCAACCTGCTCAATAATATGAATGCTGGCGTCGCTGGATAACCTACACCCTGTAGAGAAAACTGGGTGGCTTCTGTGATAATTAAACCTGCACTGGCACGCTACTGGTAATAAGCCAGGTTGAGCGAGTGCGGATTTTCCTCACCAGCCCGATTGCGCGTCAATGGTGCCATCACAATTCGTCAGGGCAACAGGTAATCACCTATTTTATAAAATTAAATAAATCATGCGACTTAACCATTATTACATTCCCGAATATATTCGTTGAAGTGTATGACATCTACGGCCTGATATTGCAATAATCTTCGTAGGAAATGTACGGCATTTTCAATAAATAAAAAAAGCCAAAAACCATTTTTTATTTTAAATTTATAAAAAATCGAGATCATGCACCTTATTAGCACTACCCCAGATTTGTGCCTCATTTCTGATAGTAGTAATCATACTTCTCAAGGAATTTTTTCATAAAACCCCATGCTTCATTGTATGTAAGACCGCTATCCTCAGGAATAATAATCTTTAGGTAAAGTTTCTTCGGGTATTTTTTCTTGAGCTCAGCAAGACGAAAATCAAGTTCACTGCGATCAAGATAGCTATACTCTTTTTCACCCTGATCACGGAAAGAGATTTTTTCTCCCTTTGCATTTTTTTCATAACGCACATCAACAACATATTTGCCTTTGGCACTACGCGCCGGCTTAATTAACTTGTCATACTTAACCTTAAGCTCGTCAAAATTACCCTGAAGCGACTGAAAAAGACCATCGGCCTTGTCTATTTGCCCCTGTAACATCAACGTCTTACTTTTCTGTTCTTCAACAGTCTTGAGTAGTTCATCACGCTCGTTATTCAAACTGATAATACGATTTTCATTGCTGGTAATGGTGGCATTTTGTGCTGCCACTTCTTCATTAAGTAATACGATAGCACGTTGTGAATTTTCATTTTCATCTTGCTGCTGCTTGAGTGATAGCTGAATTATTAGCAGCTGCTTTTCCCGATCACTCAGCTGATTACTCTTTTCCTCATCAATCTCTTTCGCCTGCATCAGGGCCATACGTAACTCAGACAGCTGATATTGTGCCTGAGCAAGACGCTCTTCCAGAGTCTCATTAGTCTCATTGGCGCTACGAACCATCTCTTCTGCAAGACGTTCTGACTCCATGGTATTGCGCAGCTCCTGTACCAGCTCCCAGTTACGCATGACCACAACCACACTGGTGATCATAAAGATCATCACCACGACCATCATAATATCGGTAAAGGAAGGCCAGAATGACTCGTGGCCATTCTCACTGTCACTATGCGTCCGCAGATTTGTAAATCCCTGCTGCATCGTTATCTACTCGTCTCCGCCAAGGCGGAAGCCTTCACGTAAAATCTGTTTGATGACCTTGATATCGTCAGTCAATGGCAGCGTCTGCTGTTGCACCGTCTCGATCACCGAACGTAACTCACGTGTTGCCGACAACATTTCTCCCTGCATGTTCTGCATCAGAAAAGCGGTCTTCTCAAGACTGCTGACCAAACCCGCAATATCGTCGACCAGCGTATCACCACTACGTGAATATCGAGGCAGAATATGAAGCGTGGTCAACTGCTCAATCGAACTAAAAAGACGCGTCTGCACATCGTTAAACTTCAGGAAGAAATAACCATAAAAAAGATAACAAAGAATCGCCGTCATAGTCGTAGAAAGTGCAGTCGACATGCCATGGATTACCGTACCCATATTATCCATATTGCCTGTACTACCACCACTTCCACCCAGAAGATCAGAAGCACCGACCAGGGCGATAGAAAGAGAGACAATGGTGCCAAAAACACCCAGGAGGATCATACTGTTATTGATAAAGCGGGGAAAACTGCTGCGAGTACTCTCATCAGCCACCAGTGTAGCGGCAAGAGCACTATGGTTAACCGTTACACCACGTGAATCGAGCATCCGTATCATCTTATAACGGCGGGCAATAATGGATTTATCCGATACTTTCAGTTCTGGAGATTCAGCCTCAGCCTCCATCGCTTTCAGGAATCTGGCCACTTGCCGCTCTTCAAACGCATAACTCAGCAACAGCCTGACTAACTTGGCCAAACCCAGTAGAAACAGCAACAGGATCGCTGTATTAAACACCGCACCAGTATTGGTAATCTGATCAGAAAAATAGACCTGGGCGAGAAAATCATTATTCAAAATAATTAGCAGGATCGCCCCGCCACCAAGCGTAGTCATACGCATCAGAACCGAAAGACTGTGGTTATTCATAGTGAGTCATTATCCAAATCAACGAAACAGGAACGAAAGAAACTGTTGCAGATTATATCCGATCCCGATCGGAGGGTGTGCGTCAGTTGAACACTAAAAATATGTTGTTTAATATTTTTTCCAGAAAAAAGGGCCGAAGCCCTTTAAGTATTATTGAGTTCATAACTGAACTGAAGTGAGACCATTGTCATTCATGAATACAACATGATTAGTAGAGTCTGTGTCTCACCTCAGTCTCAGAGACTACTGACGAATCACCAGATTAACCTGAAGCGAATCGATTGTGTCACGAATCACGTACTCAAAGCGTAAATCCATACTCTGATTCATATTAAGGCCTAGACCTGCACCAATCATGATGCCATCATCATCGCCAATATCCAGGCCAATACGACCGAGCACACTCAGATTGTCTTTTAATGGCAGTTCAGCCACTGCGGTACCCCAAAGACCATTGGCCTTTGTTTTGACCTTGCCAAAGACGCCCAGATTCATTTCAAAATTACCGCTATCCATATAACCCACTTCTGCTGAGAGCTTCACATTCTCAGCTTTAATCGGTAACGGCAAACCTGCGAATATTTGAAATCCAATTGCGCTGTCACCAAAATTGGCATCATTCAAACCAAGACCACCACCAAAATATATCTTTTTCGCATCAATACCTGCAGCACTCACCTGCGCTGTGGCCATCATCAAAGCAAAAACCATTGCTAATTTGTTCATTACAATCAACTCCCATTATGATTTAAAGTATATTCAGTATCTTGCTAAAAAATTACTTCACCTCACATTTTATCTGAGCAACAGCAGTCGCTCATCTTTTTTCTATCGACACATAACTGGTTTGCACATTGCCAGTATAGACTTGTCGCGGCCGGATTATCCTTCTACCCGCATCTTCATTTTGTTCTTTCCACTGCGCAATCCAGCCGGGTAAACGTCCAATCGCGAAACACACGGTAAACATATCTGTGGGAATACCAATGGCATGCAACAATATGCCACTGTAAAAATCAACATTAGGATAAAGCTTACGCTCGATAAAATAATCGTCTTTAAGCGCCAGCTCTTCCAGTCGTTGCGCAATTTCCAGCAGCGGGTCATGCCTGTCGATTTTGCACAGCACTTTATCACAGGCCTCCTTCAGTATCTTTGCGCGTGGATCAAAGTTACGGTATATACGATGACCAAAACCAAACAACCGGAATGGATTACTTTTATCCTTGGCATCACGCACACACTGCTCGGGCGATATCCCGCCCTGATGGATGCGCTCCAGCATCTGCATCACCTCGACATTGGCGCCACCGTGTAACGGCCCCCATAATGCAGAAACCCCCGCTGCACAGGAAGCAAACAGATTAGCCCCAGCGGAACCCACAGTGCGCACCGCTGAGGTGCTGCAATTTTGCTCGTGATCTGCATGCAAAATGAAGAGCAAATTTAATGCATCTTCTATTTCCGGTGTAATGATGTACTGCTTATAAGGCAGTGAAAACATCATATGCAAAAAATTCGCGCAGTAGCGCAGATTTGGGTCGGGATAAATATAAGGCAAACCCATCGAGCGGCGATATGAAAAAGCCGCAATCGTGCGTACCTGACTAATAAGGCTGGCGACACTTTCCAGCATCATGGTCGAATTGTCCACGACCAGATGCTCTTTGTGCACACACGCCAGATGATTCAGCGTCGCCGATAAAATTGCCATCGGCGGAGCATCTGCAGGAATATGCTGAAACTGGTCTTTTACATCTTCATGCAGCAATTCATGCGTAGTCAATTGCTCACGAAATTCAGCCAGCTCCTGTAAAGTTGGTAGCTTGCCAAAAATCAGCAACCAGGCCACCTCAACAAAATTGGGTTTTGGCTGGGTGGTGAATTCTTCAACCGGAATACCACGATATCGCAGAATCCCCTTATCACCATCAATGTATGTAATCGCGCTTTTACAGATCGAAGTATTGCCAAGCGCAGGATCGTAACTGGTCATACCCGTCTTCGCCAGCAATGATGACATATCGATTGCCTTCTCGCCTTCCGCTCCCTCAATCACAGGCAACTCAATACGCTGATCACCCACCATCAAAATTGCAGTTTCCGTCATAATCACGACCCCGTGCAGCTATCATTGAAATTATTTTTTTCAAGTATGAACCAAATTCTATTCAAAAAGAACAATCCGCCTGCTCACCATGCAGATTAATTTTCAGCAAACGCGGACTATCACCACCCTCTTCAACTCATTTATAATGGCAAGGCAGCTACCATTCACCTGCCTGATTTGATCGTCAGAACACGGGAGCACCTCCAATGAAACTTAATTACTTTGCTTTATGCCTGACCATCGTCTGCCTGCCCGCCTGCACCTGGGTCGAAACCACCAAGGAAGGCAGTGAAGTGATGCTGGTAAAACCATTCAACGTCAAAGACTGCCTTAAACTTGGCACCACCAGTGCGACCACCACCTACAAAGTTGGCATCATCACCCGTGAAGATGAAACCGTTACCGAAGAACTGATCACCCTCGCCAAAAACCGCGCTGCCGAACTGGGCGGTGATTCCATCGTCGCCACCGGCCCGGCCGTTGAAGGCAAAATGAGTTTTGATATTTATCAATGTGCCGAGTAAAAATCAGGCGAGCCTGACAGCCATCAAATTCTAGATAGACACATCAGTGTTTCAAAATGGCGGGTGTAAGGAAACATATCAAAAATCTGCAGGCTCTTTATTTCATAGCCATCTTTAAAGTCCGAATAATCTCTGGCTAAAGTCTCAGGATTACAGCTGGAATAATAGATAAAGTCAGGCTCAATTTGTTTGATCTTATTGATGATGAAAGCATTCAGGCCACGACGTGGCGGATTGACAATGACCGCATCAAATTTTTTATTTGAATCCAGCAAAAAACTTTCCACATCCACGGCATGAAATTCAACATGGCTGTTATTTAATCTGGCCGAGGTTCGGGCGCAATCGATGGCATCCTTTGAAATCTCTACCCCCGTCACATTTTCACAGCCTCTTGAGGCATAAAAAGAAAACGCGCCGACACCGCAATAGAGATCAATCAACGACCCTGGTTTGTCCAGTGAAATACTATTTGCCACCGCACCATAGAGTTGTTTTGCAATTTCGGGCGTCACCTGAAAAAAACTACGCGCTCCCAGAGCCAACTGGAATTCGTCAAACTGATGAATAATCGCCTGCTCCGGGCTTAACACAATTTCTTCATCGCCTTCCAGTATTGCCTGATGCACCGGCTGAATGTTGGCGGTGACCACCTTAATCATATTGGGTAATTCAATCAGCTCGGCGGCGGCTTTTCTTAACCGATCCAGCGACTCCTTCGAACGCAGAACAAAACGAATTAAAAATTCACCCGCTGAGTTTTCGTCGCTTTTAGTTATTAATACAAACTTGAGCTCGCCTTTTTTATTTTTAATGTCGTAGGGGATAATTTTATATTTAACCAGAGCCGCCTTCAGAATCGGCAGCAGCTCGTTAACACCTTGCGCATGCAGTGGACAATGCTCCAGTTCCTGATACTGCCCCTGAGCATTGGTTAAGCCAAAGGTAATTTCACCGTTTTGCATAAACACCGAGAACTTTGCCTTGCTCCGGCTCTTTTCGACATTGCCCAGGCCTATGGTTGGCTTAAAGCAATCAACCTGATCAGGAAAAAGGTTTTTTAGTTTTTCTTCTTTATAGGCCAAAGTTTCCGGATAACTTTTGTCCAGAAGGTGACAGGAAGTACATTGTGATTGGAGAAAATATGTACATTGCATAATGTTTTCAGCTTAGCATGATTTATCCATTTTAAACGAAGCCGTCCAGATCAAACTCAATAAAATCATAAACATAAAACCCTTATGCAAATGAGACTTATTGACATCTTCATGCCGTGGTGGTAGTAATAACGGACAGTACTTGCGTACTAAGCCTGACGACTGCTCATCACCGATGCAGTCACACACCTGACGATAGCATCACCCATCGCCTAACAGATATATCCGTGCATACCTTTGCACTCGTATCACTCCATGGAGGAGACACAAATGAAAAAAATATTTGTTTTACTGTACGGCATCACCACCTACCTGCTGGGCTCTGCCGCCCTGGTTTACCTGATCGCATTCCTGTTCAATCTGTACGTACCGAAATCAATCGACTCCGGCACATCAATGGGCATGACCTCAGCCATCATCATCAACCTTTGCCTGATTGCCATGTTTGGTATGCAGCACAGCATCATGGCAAGATCCGGCTTCAAAAAATGGCTGACAAAGATAATCCCAAAAGCCGCCGAGCGCAGCACCTTCATGCTGGCCACTGCCATCGTTACCTTCGGCTTGTGCTTTCTCTGGCAGCCCATAACAGACATTGCCTGGCAAGCGGAAAACAAAATACTGTACAACACGTTACTGGCAATTGGCCTGGCCGGATGGGCTGTTGTTTTTTATGCCACCTTCCTGATCAATCATTTTGATTTGTTTGGCCTGCGTCAGGTCTGGCTGTATTTCAACGATAAAGAATACACCCACCTGCCGTTCAAACTGCACTCCCTCTACCGGCATGTGCGCCATCCGATCATGTCGGGCGTATTCATCGGCATCTGGTTCACACCCGTAATGACCATAGGCCATTTGTTGCTGGCACTCGGCATGTCTGCCTACATCATGATTGGCGTCTATCACGAAGAGGGAGACCTGATCAAAGTCTTTGGTGATCGTTATTTAAGGTACATCAAATCAACTGCGAAGTTTTTTCCCTATCCGGGCAGAAATAAATCAGTTGATAGAGACTCGCTAAGCACAGAAGCGTAAATCAGTGGCCAGGGATGGCTGGTTTTAAATTTGATTAAAGAGAGATCTCTTTAATCAATAGAATGCTCCACAATTGTTAATTCTTATTATTCGGATTAATTAGTGGTAGTGGGTGTTATACGGTGCATCCATACACCATACACTTTGGGCTCGCTATGCTCGTGCAAATTCGATCCACTTTAATTCATACAATAACTGCAAAGTAAGCAGAGAAAATCCTGAGCTAGTATATTAAAGACAACTGTATTCTTACTCCGGTTTTTATATCACAACATCTAGACTTCAATTATGACTTAAACTTCATCATCTATCTGAGCATGATATATTTGTCGAAAATCATCGAGAACAGCTTCCCGTTTTTCCTTCTCGTACCCAGTACTTATAAGCACCATACGCGCCAACTCCAGGCTCGCTTCTACATTTTCAGACACGGCGGCGGACGCGCCTAGTTTTCGTAATTTTCGGCATTGATCCAGATTATGACCTCGCACGAAGATATTTATTTCTGGATGTGTTTTTCGTAGTGATGAAACGACTACCTCAGCAGTGTCCGGATCATTCAGTGTCACAACAATGGTTTGAGCATTTCTGGCTCCAGCAGCCTCCAGTAACTCGTGGTTGCGCACATCTCCATAATAGACGGGATTCCCTTTTGCTCGTTCATTCGAGACCAGTAAGGCATTAGAATCCAGCGCCACGAATGACTTGCCAACAAGTGACAAAATCTCTCCTATTCTATGCCCTACACGACCAAACCCTACTAGTACAATAGGCGCCTTAACAGGCAGCTCAATGTCATCATCTGTGACCATGTACTGATCTTTAATAAGGCGCTTAGCAACATCTGCCAGTACTGGTGTAGTCAGCATACTTAGCAAGACTATTAGCAGGAGTTGTTGAAATAATTCCTCAGTTAGAACGTTAGACTGAAAAGCTAAAGAAAAAATCACCATGGCAAATTCACCACCCTCTGCAAGTACTAGTGCAATTGCAATACCATCTCTATTCTTAAGCCCGAAGCATCTAGCAAGCGGGAAAAGCACCGCAGCTTTTATAAATACCAACAAGGCCACCATTCCAAATGCAAACAGTGGATTTTTTATCAATAGATCGAGGTTCAAAGACATACCCATCGACATGAAAAAGAGCCCTAGCAGAAGGCCCCGAAAAGGCTGTATTTCTGCCAGTACCTGGTGCCTATAAAATGAATCAGAAATAAGTAAACCCGCTAAAAATGCACCCATAGCCATAGATAGACCTGCATGTTCAGTGACCAGGGCAGTACCCAGAACGATAAGAACCGCGGAGGCCGTAAAAACTTCCGGGCTATTGGAAAGAGCGACACGATGCAGGAGTGGGTGTAAAAAATATCTTCCCAGTAGAACAACTGACCCCAGGATTAGTAGTGATTTAGCCAGCACCAGCCCAATGTTTTCACCCATACTTAATTCAGGCATGGCCAATAATGGCACAAAAATCAACAGCGGAACGACTGCAAGGTCTTGCAGCAATAACACCGAAAATGACGCTCGCCCATAAATCGACGTCAGCAATTTTTGTTCGGAAAGCAGCTGAAGTACAAATGCTGTAGATGAGAGCGCAAGTGCAAGACCCACCAATATTGCAGTACCCAAAGGGAAATCGAAAAAGATATAACTCACAGCGCCTATCAAAACACCAGTGATTGTCACTTGAAGAGTGCCGAGGCCAAATACCAAACGCTTCATTTTCCAGAGGCGTGAGGGCTTTAGTTCGATGCCAATAACAAACAGAAGAAGCACAACCCCGATTTCTGCCAGATTTCCGATTTCACTTATATTGCTGATTAAGCCTAATCCTGATGGCCCAACGATGACGCCCGCGATTAAAAAACCCGGTACTGCACCTAATCTGGCAGCACGAGAAAGCGGAACAGCAACCACCGCTGCAAATAACAAAATAATGATATCTAGAAGATAGGGTGAAATCACGAATTACATCTAAAGGTAATAATGTTAGATACAATCGTACGTACAATACCTGCAAAGAGCAATACAGAAAATATTCACATTAAACGATTTCAACAACTAATCCAATTTTATTACTGGAAAAAATGTGCAAATATTATTGCACTAACTACAAATAATACTAATACCATTATAATTTCTTCGTTTTCCTTCACCGTCCCCCAGACAAATCCAAAGAAATTAGCGATTTTATCTATATCAAAAATAAAACCAATAATAGCAGCGCCAAACAACATCGATGGCCACCACTCCACTATGAACTGGTATTCCCGTATTAGAACGTCCATGCTTGCAGATCGGCCACTGGCAAACATAGACAAAAAAGGTCCAAAGATTAATGTCATAGCCGCGACGAACACAACAAAAAACGATGAAAAAACCCGATCATAAAATGTGATCGGTTCCTGCTTGCTCTTACGCAAGTGGGCTAAACGCCTGATCTCGGCATTTAATTTCTGAAGCTTCTTTTGATCCTGTAATAAATACATAGAACCGCAGCTCGGGCAGCGAGGCGGATTGGGTGGCGCGCCATTAATATGATATTCGCAATCCCTACAAATATAAGACATGGTTATAAACTCGTGAGAAGCTTAAAAAGCAATTAATTCAATTTAATCGTATTAGTTACCCGGCCAAATGAATTCTACTCGAATACCACTGGGCTCATAACACATCATGTGCTTTGCGGGCCCCTGTCGTAATAACTCGGGTGAAAATTCAATTTTAATACCGTTATCAACCAGCTTCTTATGAATGGTATTCAAGTCGTTTTCATTATCAACATGGAAAGCAATATGATGCAAACCCACATTGCTGTTTTTATTGAATGAATTTACCGGCTCTTCTTTAGTCGCCCAAAGCGTCAGCATAATAGAGCCATCACTGACAAAGATAGCAGGATACTCCTCATCCCTACGCACCTCTTTCCAGCCCAGAAAAGCAGTAAAAAACACAGCACTTTCTTCCAGATTAGAAACGGTGAGACCGATGTGGTGTAAGCCTTTTGTCAGGAGCGTATTCATGGTTTTATTTTATATATCAATATTGGTTATTTGCGATTCAATTCAAAAACAAAAAGCATTCACCGCAGAGTCGCGGAGACACAGAGAAAAGCCTGAGTTCGTATATTAGTAACAACTGTGTTCCGACCCCAGTTTTCTACGCGTGGGCAAAAAAACTTGCCCACCCTACTTGGCTAATTCATCGAAATTTATTGATGATACATTCAGTTCTGGCCCTTGGTAAACTACGACAGATCTAGCGCCGGCCCCAGCCGCCATTTCTCTTAGCGCCCTTATTTCAACAACAGTAAGTCCTCCTTCGTTTTTTTCCATTACGTGCATTATTATTGAAGGAGATGGAGTAAATAGACCCTTGCTAAGAACTTTATGTATTATTTTCTCAAGTAGTTTTTCCCCACCTATAAAATCTGAAATAATACCCCTCGGGTGAGAAAATGGATTTAGGCTTTTAATGTTTGCCGCATTACCAAAAGCAACAACTTCTTTTTTACCATTTTTTAATACCTTTATCTCGATTAGTGGCTTTTCATCAAATACGCTTAGTGTCTTTATGTCTGTTACTTTAATACGGTACTCCCATATTTGAACATACAGGATCGCACTCAAATTACTCAATATATTTCGAAGCATAATTTTTTGCGCTACTAACGTTCTAGCTAAGAGGCTCGGCGCTTTATGCCGAGTCCTGCGCGTTTTTTGCGCGAACTTGAGCGCCTTGTATGGTCAAATCCCTTCATAAAAAATCCTAAGTGATAAAGTTAAGCTCGTAACCTGTAGTAGCAAGTTACCGGTTCAGTAATCCGATGAGCGATGGGTCTGCGAGACCGTTAACAAGCGTGGA
>Ga0224496_10000375_pt1 | contig 31371 bp, 32 predicted proteins | sample SF_Jul11_sed_USG_2_FD_168127 | JGI IMG/M metagenome (GOLD analysis project Ga0224496, IMG submission 168127) | Sediment microbial communities from San Francisco Bay, California, United States - SF_Jul11_sed_USGS_8_1 | ecosystem: Environmental > Aquatic > Marine > Sediment | place: USA...
TCGTATCCCAAAGCTGGGTGGGGTTCATTTCACCGAGACCTTTATACCTCTGCATGTTTGAACCTTCTTTCGCCGAGCTCATGACATATTCAATAAGTTCTCTTTTGCTTTTTAAAATTTTCTCGTCGCCGCCTGGTCCTTTAACCGTATAGGGACCCTGGTCCCATTTCGAAATAAGTTTTTTCAGCTCCATCCCTTTTGAGTATTCGGGAGCGGTAATAAGATCCCAGTTCACTATGCTGAACACGCCGGAAACCTTGTTGAACCACTCAATAGCATATCCGCCATGCTCAGTGTCTTTTACCACTTTTGATTTGTCGTCCCTGTTTTTAAGAGTATCGAAAACTTTTTTCACCTTCTCTTCCGACGTGAAGAACTCCCTCTCCTTTACGCCATGTTTTATAAGCGCGCTCAGTATCTCCTGTGGATTACCTTTTTTCACCATGATATCGAGTGTGTTGAAATATTCATTCATCATAGAGACGCACTCATTGAACTCCGCGTCGTCGAGCGTCTTATCGCCCATCCCTGTTTTCAAAGTCTTTCCTGTGGTGCCGAGCTTTATCAAATGCTGAATTAGCTCCTTATCGTCTTTGATGTATGTTTCCTGTTTTCCCTTGGCGACTTTGTAAAGCGGAGGTTGTGCTATGTAGAGATATCCCCGCTTGATGATCTCCTCCATCTGACGGTAGAAGAATGTCAGAAGCAGTGTCCTGATGTGCGAACCGTCTACATCCGCGTCTGTCATTAGGATTATCTTGTGGTACCTGACTTTTGAAATATCAAGTTCATCGGCACCGATTCCACCACCGATGGCTGTTATAAGCGTTCTTATTTCGTTCGATGAAAGAACCTTGTCAAATCTCGCCTTTTCGACATTCAGTATTTTTCCTCTTATAGGGAGTATCGCCTGGAATTTACGCTCCCTCCCCTGCTTGGCGGAACCGCCCGCTGAATCTCCCTCCACTATGTAGAGTTCGCATTTCGCAGGGTCTCTCTCCTGGCAATCGGCCAGCTTTCCAGGAAGCGATGAGAATTCCAAAACAGATTTTCTCCTTGTTAGTTCACGCGCTCTTTTCGCGGCGGCTCTAGCGTCGCTTGCCATGATCGCCTTGTAGATGATCATTTTCGCTATTGCTGGCCGCTCTTCAAGGAAACTGTCTAGCGTCTCTTTTGTTATCCCTTCCACTATCCCTTTTATATCTGAATTGCCCAGTTTTGATTTTGTCTGCCCCTCAAACTGCGGATCGACCATCTTTACACTTACAACCGCCGTAAGACCTTCCCTTACATCGTCTCCTGTTATCGTCTGGTCTTTTTTAAGCAGGTTATTTTTAATTGCGTACTGGTTTATTGACCTTGTGAGAGCTGACCTGAAACCCGCCAGGTGTGTTCCCCCTTCAGGGGTTCTTATGTTGTTTACAAAGGAGAATATGTCCTCCTTGTATCCATCGTTGTATAAGATCGAAACTTCTACCGTTGTTTTATCCTTTTTCTTGTTCAGGTAGACAGGTTCATCAAACAGCGTGGTCTTGTTCTTGTTTATATATTTTATGAACGACTGAATTCCCCCTTCGTAGAAGAAATCGTGCTGCTTGTCACTTCTTTCGTCCGATATTTTTATCCTCACTCCACTGTTGAGAAATGCCAGTTCCCTAAGTCTTTGAGAGAGATAATCGAAGTTGAAAATAGTTTCTTCGAAAATGGATTTATCCGGCAAAAATTTTACAAGCGTACCTGTGCTTTTAGCCTCTCCAATTTTTTTTAAAGGGGCCTGCGGTATCCCTTTTTTATATTCCTGTGTGTATACAAATCCGTTTCTTCTGATTTCTACTTCAAGTTTTTCCGAAAGAGCGTTTACCACCGAAACGCCGACCCCGTGAAGTCCTCCTGAAATCTTGTATCCTTCTCCTTCGAATTTTCCACCGGCATGAAGAACGGTCAATACAACCTCCGCAGAGGATACCCCTCTTTCCGGATGGATTTCTACCGGTATACCCCTTCCATCATCCCTTATGGATATGGATTCATCCGTGTGAATGATGATATCGATGTTCTGGCAATGTCCAGCCATTGCTTCATCTATCGAGTTGTCGACTACTTCGTAGACAAGATGATGCAGACCGACGTTTGATATGTCGCCTATATACATTGCAGGTCTTTTCCTTACAGCTTCTAGACCTTCAAGTATCTTTATCTGTTCGGCATCATACCTGTCGTTTACTTTATCCATTCTTCCTCTTTATTGTTTTTCTTTATATAGATATAGAAGAGTAGCAGTAATAAGACATGTTAATACTGTTGATATCTTTTTAAAAGATATATTTTCAAATGTTTACCTTAAAACAAATTGTTGGCAAAATTGCGGAATATGACCACATGCCAACAATGCACTAAAACAGGATAAAGATGAAAGAGATATTAAGGGGTTATCAACAGTTGAGAAAGAGGTTATTCACACCCCCATCATTTTTTTTATTGCGGATATATCATTGTAAATACGGGTATTAACCTCAATATCACTCTTGATTTTGTTGCAGGCGTGAATAACGGTGGAGTGATCTCTTCCACCGAATTTCTTCCCAATTTCCGGCAGTGATTCATCTGTAAATTCCCTGCAAAGGTACATAGCGATCTGTCTTGGAACAACAAGTTTTTTGGTGCGGCTCTTTGATTTCAATTCGGATATTCTAATCGAGAAATAGCCGCAGACGGCATTTTGGATTTGAACCGAATCGACATGTTTTTTGGCTTCGCTGTAAACACCATCCATGGTTTCTTTGGCGAGGTCCAGATTTACCGGCCTCCCCGAGAGGGATGAGTAGGCGACAATACGTGCAAGGCACCCTTCCAGCTCCCTTATGTTCGATTTTATCGTTTCAGCGAGGTAACTGGTCACGTCTAAGGGTATATTGTAGCCGTTAATTTCAGCTTTTTTCTGAAGGATGGCTATCTTTGTTTCAAGATCGGGCGCCTGAATATCGGATATCAATCCCCATTCGAACCGGGATTTAAGCCGTTCTTCAAGTTTTTTGATATCTTTTGGAAACTGGTCGGAGGAAACGACTATCTGTTTCCCTTCTTCAAAAAGTGTATTAAAGGTATGGAAAAACTCTTCCTGTGTTCTGTCCTTGCCGGCGATGAACTGAATATCATCTACCAGAAGAACATCTACGTTGCGAAACTTCCTCCTGAAGTCTTCCATTTGCCCTTTTTGAAGGGAGGAGATCATCCTGTTAACGAACTGTTCGGAGGAGAGATAAAGTACATTGTTGTCCGGTCTAATCTTCTGAATATGCTGTCCTATCGCATGCATAAGGTGAGTTTTCCCAAGACCGACGCCACCGTAAATGAAAAGCGGATTGTATTGGTTCCCCGGCTTGTTTGCGCACTGCAATGAGGAAGCGTGGGCGAATTCGTTGCATTTACCAACGACAAAGGTTTCAAAAGTATATTGCGATTTGAACTGTTGGGGAACAACAGGCGACTTTGAAACCTTTTTCGTCAATACCGGCTGAGGCGCGGTGATGCGTTTCGGTTTCATGTTCTCAACAATTATTTTGACCCTGTTTTTTCTGGAAGTCTTGGCGTCTAAAAACCATGTAATGGAATTCAGATAATTTTTTTCAAGCCAACTCGCTACAAAGCTGGATGGGACGAGCATTGAAAACTCTTCATCCTTGTAGTCGATTATCTTTACTGGTTCAATGTAGGAAAGGTAATTAGCCGGGCTTATTTTTTCTTTAAGCTCTTTCTTGCACTGTTCCCAGATGGAACCGAAATCGGAGTCAGATGTTATAGATAAACCCATGCTCTGCCCCCGATTTTAAATCGCCGATCTTATCGGCCTCGTTACATACCTCACTTAGTTTGATGGAATAAAGCGTTTTTTTAAGAGAATCGGTGATCTTGTACCAAAGAACCTGAGTGAGGCAGTTATGGGTTTTGGAGCATGATGCATTCGTGTCTACGCAGTCCGACAATATTGTGTTCTCGTCAACTGCCTCGAATATTTCCCCAATACTTATTTCTGAAGGACTTTTTGCGAGAAGGTATCCGCCGCCTGGCCCTCTAACAGATTTAACCAGCTTGGCTTTCCTCAATTTCAGGAACAGCTGTTCCAGGTAATTGAGCGAGATATCCTGCCGAAGCGAGATGTTTGAAAGCGGTACAGGAAAGTTGCTAGGTTGTGTTGAAAGATCAACCATAGCCTGAACCGCATAATGTCCCTTAGTTGATATTTTCATCCGCTGATTTTAACAACCATATTGAGGAATTCAATCTATTATTTCATTTCAAATAAAAAAAAATAAAACAAAAATTTCTTCAGACAGCTTTAACAAGTGAAATGCACCTCTACGTTCAATTCTAGGAAAAAAAAGGGAGCATGTGAACATGTATTTTAAATATATTTTCAGTTTGGATGTTGAAACGAAACCCATGATTCAAAATAAAAAAACGTACTGAAAGAAATAAAAATGTATCAATTTGAACCGGGTGCAATTTCAGATGACGGAAAAACCGGTTTATAATGATTCCATGAAAGAAAGGAATGGAGATTCTAGCGTATCAGCTTCGTCAATCGCCAAGGATCGCACCATCAGGGTAAAAAGTTTTGACGATATCAAAAGGTTAATAGAATCAACAGCGAAACCCGATGTTGTGCCTCACAAGGCTATCGAACTCGGAGGATGCGGTTTTGGGATGCCGGTAATAAGAAGTTTTTGGGCCCTCGATGAGATGAAATCGGGGGAGATTTTGAAAATGGATTCAAGTCACTTGTGCTCCTATCCAGATATTCATGCGTTCGTTCGCAACAACAAGAACGTAGAGCTTGTTGGCGAGACAGTTGAAGGGGGAACTATCAGCTATTATTTGAAAAAGTTATAAAGAGATCATCAAGACATTCCCCTCCCTCACCTAAATAGTAATTTTGGCAGTTGCGCTTTTGGCACGATTCTTAATTTTCAAAAAGCTAATTACTCCCAAAATTATGTCAAACGGGGAATAATAGTAACGATGTATGACATACAGTAATCCTTGTAGTAAATTCTATTCAATTGATATATATAGCTATACGGCAGAATAACCAAGTTTTCTATTCTATTATATATACATTCTCCAGGGTTTTTGCTATATTACACATGTTCTTATAACTTTCATTTCACAAGTAGGAGAATTATTTTGCTGGATCAAGTTGTATTGAAAAAAGGTTCCAAGGTTGTTTATCCGGCTCATGGAATTGGCGTCGTTGAAAAGGTTGAAAAACTTAAAGAAAATAACCGCACTACGCATTTTTACAGCATCAGGATTGACGAATCGGACATGACTATCCGTGTCCCGGCCAAATCAGCCGCTAAAATAGGGATTCGTTCGGTAATTACCGACAAGGAAGTTCCAAAGATCCTCAAGGTATTAAAGGTAAAGAGCAAGCCTGGGAGCAGTCAGAACTGGCACAAGAGGCAGAAAAGCTATCTCGACAGGATAAAATCGGGTTCTATCTACGATTTGGCGGAAATTCTACGGGAGCTTACCCAGATAATGGGTAGGAAGGAACTCTCTTTCGGCGAGCAGAGGCTGTATGACAACGTTCGCCTCCTTCTGATAATGGAGATTGCTGAGGCAAAAGGGATCGTAAAGCAGAAGGCAAGTGTTCTGCTTGATAAGGCTTTCGTCTCCTGATTTCCGGTCCAGGTGCTATCTGCTCCGTTTTTATTGTGATGTGAAAACGGTTCCTATTTCATCCTCTTTACTCTAAGCTGTTTGCGATGAAGGTCGTAGCGATAATACCGGCCGCCGGTACAGGGAGCCGGATAAAAAGTACCGGAGTTCCCAAACAGTTTTTCGAGATAAATGGCAAGCCGCTCCTTGATTGGACGCTTGAGGCGGTCTCGGCTTCAGATATCATTGAAGGGATCTATCTTGTAGTTTCACCGAACGACATCGAAACGGTTAGTGCCCGATATTCAAAAACGATGTTCCGAAAAATTTGCGGTGTAGTTGCAGGGGGCGAGACGAGGGCTGAATCGGTCTCACTCGGCGTATCGGCGGCAAAGTGCGAATTCGTTCTCATTCATGACGCCGCCAGACCGTTTGTGACCCCAGATATTATTTCCAATACCGTTAATTCCGCTTTCATTCATGGAGCGTCCACGGCCGCACTGCCAGTTTCCGATACGCTGAAAGGCAAGGATGGGGAATTTATCGGGCGGCCGATTGACAGGGAGAGTACTCTAGCGATACAGACACCCCAGGTATTCAAACGTGAAATTCTCATTGAAGCCTATGAGACGCTGGATATAAAAGGCAATTCCTGGACCGACGAGACATCGCTCGTGGCGGAACTCGGCAAGCCGGTCGCGTGGGTAATGGGGAGCAGGTTCAATGTAAAGGTCACCACGGAAGAGGATCTTGAGATGGCGGTGAAACTGCTCGGATCTGTCTGAATTCCGAATATTTTATAGTACCCCCTTTTTTTCAAGGTAGCGGTGCAGGTAACGCGCGGTCGAAAGGAGAGTGCCTTCGCCATTTGCCCACAATCGGTACTGAAGCGCGAGAACTTCGCCAATTACCTTGTCCGAGCCGTAGTAGTGCCCCAATTCGTTGAAAATCATATAGCCAGGTTTTTTCGTATTCACTTTTAATAGCCTCCAACAGTTTTAAAGTGTCTTGTTTTATTCCTATCGGCGCGGCACTGTTGCGGCTGAATATGAAATTAGCGCTCCGTCACACAGCTGGAGAGAGATTTGAAAAAAGTGAAAAAAGGGGTTTTGAAAAAATCGGGAAATTTCGATAAGAGATATCAGAGGCTGATCTTTATTCCGGTAATTGGCGTTCCGGAAATTCGAAGGAGCCCCCGGTCACAGGGGCCCCTTCTAGCACTACGAGTAACTGTTAACCTAACAGTTGAAGGACCGTTTGGGGTACCAGGTTTGCCTGGGCAAGAATCGCGGTAGAGGCTTGCACAAGTATCTGGTTCCTCGTGAACTCGGAAATTTCTGCGGCGTAGTCCGCATCCCTTATCTGGGATTCGGCTGCGCTCAGATTTTCCCTTGTGATTGCAAGGCTTGAAAGCGTATGAACAAGCCTGTTCTGAACGGCACCGAGTCGGCCTCGACCGTCGTTCAGTGTCTGCAACGCACTGCTTATGTTATCCAGAGCAGAAAGCGCACCGGAAACTGTTGATGCAGTCAATGTATCTATACCAAGAGCTGTGGAGGTCATCGCTGTCAGATCGATCTCATTATTCAGATTGAACCTGTTGTTAATATCCGAGGTGATACCAATCTGGATAACAATCGAGTTGCCTGGCGCACTGCTAAGCGTACCATCCAAAAGTTTCGTGCCGTTGAATTCTGTAACCGCTGATATACGGTCAATCTCCCGGCGGAGCGATGTAAATTCTCGCTCAATTGAAACCCTTGCCGCAGAACCAACTGTTCCTGTGGCTGACTGAGACGCAAGCTCACGCATCCTTATAAGGATTGCGCCCTGCTCGGACATCGCGCCTTCTGCAGTGTTGATCATTCCGATACCGTCATTGCCGTTCCTTACGGCCTGTCCAAGCGAACGTATATCGCCTCTTAAACCTTCGGAAATTGCAAGACCGGCGGCATCGTCTGCTGAGCGGTTTATTCTTAAACCTGACGAAAGTCTTTCCAGAGAGGTTGAAAGGCCCTGGTGGTTGTTCCCCAAGTGCCTCTGCGCGCTCGATGAAAAGAGGTTGTTATAAATTCTTAAAGCCATTTTATTCCTCCTTGAATAAATAGCGTCCATGCATTGCCATCAAATCCCATTTGGGCGCACCACCCCCTTGAAGAGGCTGAACCGGTAATGGCGTTTCGGTTCAATGGCGTCTTAAATAACTGTCAATTCTTCCTAATCCGTCCTTCACTCCTTTCCGTTTTCAGAAGATCTGCTCTCCCGCCCAGCCGGTTACAGATACTCGCCAAAGTTTGCGTCAACTCTCTCTGGACGCACCTATCCTGTGGTGTGCCCATAAGGGGTTTCGCGTTCTCTGGATTTTTGAGTCTGTGCCGTCCTTTCGGGACTTTACCTTCTCGTAGATTTTATTTTATCTATTCAAAAATCCTTCCTTTTACCCGTATATGTCTTATCGAACGGAACCTTGTGGACATGAGGGCAAAAAGCTGAATATTTGAAAATTTTACGAAATCCCCGCCAAAAACAGGATTCCAGACATATTTCATAAACGATATTAATAAATGAATGTATAGGCGCTCCTCCGCGCTCAAATATTTTTGATTTTGTTTTCACGTTGAAAAATGGTAAAAATAAAAGCTATGAATATAAAATTTTTTAAATCAGCTGTTCTCTCAACGATTCTTTCTCTTGGTCTCTCAACTACCAATTCCCACGCGGCAATAACCGATACCAATCTTCTCAATAGCATCGATACGACCGTGCTTACCGATGGCTATGACGGTTTGGTAAAGGATGCGGGGTTTGGTCTTCATTTCAACCCGGGCAATTCCGGCGCCCCTCTCGCAGGCGGCCTTCTCCCGATCGGTTTCAAGGTTACGGGCGAACTCGGTTTCCAGAGCCTCAGCTCGAACGCCCAGTCGGTTGTCAAGGCGGCTGGCGGAAGCGACTTGAGCATGGTCCCTTTTCCGAAGGTGAAGATACAGGTAGGTATCCCCTTTGGTGTAGATCTCGGGTACCAGATGGTTTCCCTCGGTGATTCGATCAAGAGCACCGGCTTTGAGGCACGTTTTGATGTTAGCAGTTTCATTCCGCTTCCGATACTCGACATAGCGGCGCGCTACCACACATCCAGCGGAAACCTTACGGATGACCTGACCGTAAAAAGTACAGGTTTTGACGTAACATTGGGCGCGAATCTCCCGATTATCAAACCATATCTGAATCTCGGCACCATGACGATAACCGGCACACCTTCTGCCGCCTTTATCGCCCAGTATCCGCTTCTCCCGGACGTTATAAAGGAGAAGGAGTTCAGCGGATCAGTCAGGACGATCGGCGTGAAACTTACGCCGCTTCCCCTCTTCTGCATATTTGCTGAACAGTCGGTCTACGAGGAATCTTCAATGATCTCCGTAGGCTTTGGTATAGATTTCTAATTGTTGTCAATTCGAAGAAGTCCCTTGTTGATTTTAAAAAATAAAATAAGCAAGGGACTTCTTTCATCTTCCTCCGCCTTTGCCAAAAGAACGGTATTTTCACTTCTCTCCTTTAGTCTTCTCGTTTTAAATCCGGGAGCCGCATCGGCGGGATTGGTAGATACCGATCTGGTCTCCCTGAAACACGACCACATGGCGGCGGGCTATGTCGCGTTTGTGAAGGACATCGGCTTTGGAATGTATTTCAATCCCGGCAATTCCGGTTCCCAGTTGGCAGGGAGGCATTTGCCTGTTGGAATGAAACTGACCGGCGAATTAGGGATTTTGTCCCCCTCTTCCAAAGGGGACGACCTGCTGAACAGGGCGGGAGGGGGGAACCTCTCTTCAACGTTATATCCTAAGATCAAGCTCCAGGTTGGGCTTCCAGGTGGGGTCGATTTTGGCGTGAATTACGTTACAGTAAGCGACTTCATCAGCAGCTCCGGCGTGGAAGCCAGGTACAACATCGACCAGTTCCTATATCCCAAATGGCTCGACCTTACTGTAAGGGCACACTATTCGATAGGGACAGTCACTAGCGAGTTGAATATATACTCGTCCGGAATAGATGTTTCGGCGGGGTTGGATACAAGGTTCCTGAAACCATATGTAAATATCGGCGGACTCTTCATAATGGGTTCACCCGCCAAGTCGATTCGTGACATAAATCCAGACGTCGTAAAAAGGGAGAACTACGCGATGGTTGTCGGCGCGGTGGGGACCAAAATAGCCATTCGAAGGTCGTTTTGCGCTTTTGGGGAGTTCGGTATGGCGGGGGACGCATACCTCACCACCCTCGGATTCGGCCTCGATTTCTAGCCGATCAGCCGATTTAGAACGCAAAATAGCCTCATCTCACCTTAACTTTATCCGGTTTTTAATTTATTTTGTTAAATCACATGATTACCTGCCAATTCCGGGGAAGCTGTCCGTCTAATATTTAGTGATGAGTTACGCATTTGATAAGGTTATCGAGAAATATCTGGCCGATGGCAAGGCCATATTATTGATAAATGTATGTATAGTCCTCCTCCTTTCGTGGGCGACGTCACTCTGGATAAATTCGTTTATTTCAGGTATGTTTTTCCATCTTCCACAATACGATCCAAAGAGCGTGAAGCCAGTAAGTTCCGGCGGTTCGGCGATGCTCGATTATTCGGTCATTGCGAAAAAAAATATTTTCAATCCTGGAAGCGAACCGCCACCTAGAGGTACTGCACTAAAAGCGACAGAGGAAGATTTAAGCGGCGCGGTCCCATCTACCCTGAATCTGGAACTTCTCGGAACGATAATCACAAGTATCCCGCAGGATAATATGGCGGTTATCGCCGCAGCGGCCGGAAAGGAACAGAAACTCTATAAAATTGCCGATATAGTCGCGCCAGACGCGAAGATAATCCGTATCGACCGTTTTGCCGTCTATATCGAAAAAGGGGGTAGGGTTGAAGCGCTGACTCTTAACATGAAGGAAGGTTTCCCAACCCAGAGGAAAGCGGCCGCTGATAACGGCTCAGGTCGCCCATCAGGAGTGGACGGCCTTAAGGGTGTCGGCGCGAATCAATGGGTTATGGGGAGGGAATTCCTCAAGGACCAGCTTAACAATATGAGCGCCCTCATGACCCAGGTAAGAGCCGTTCCGAATATGACCAGTGACGGCAAGATAGACGGTTTCAAACTATTCCAGATCCAGAAAGGGAGTCTTTACGAAAAGATAGGGCTTCAAAATCAGGATGTTCTCAAGCGTATCAACGGACAGGTGCTTGATTCGCCCGAAAAGGGGCTCGAACTTTTCAACGCCTTGAAAAGCGAAACAAGTTTCAAGCTCGACATTGAAAGAAACAACAGTATCAAATCTATGACGATAGACGTCCAGTAGGGGAGAGTAATGAAAAGATTATTATCAGTTTTGGTTTTTGTGGTGATGTTCTCCGGGGAATCGCGTGCCGCTACGGAAGACAAGGTTTCGATGGATTTTGTGAACGTCGATATCGCCGTTGTCGTCAAATATATTTCCGAACTGACTGGAAGGAATTTTATCATTGACGAGAAGGTAAGCGGGAAGGTGACCATTATTTCCCCGAAGATGGTTACGAAAAAGGAAGCCTACAGGGTGTTTGAATCGATCCTCGAAGTTTACGGCTTTCTGGCAATTGAAGTCGGCAGCGTGACCAAGATAATTCCGATCATGGAAGGGAGAACATCGGTTACGGAAGTTACGATTGGATCCAAATCGACCGACGATTTCAGGGATCATCTTGTTACCCAGCTTATTCCGCTCAACTATGTTTCGGCTGAAAAACTTCTATCGGTTATCCGACCGCTGGTTTCCCCTTCCAGTTACATTTCAGCCTACACCCCTACTAATACCCTGATACTTGTCGATACCGCGTCCAGCCGTGAAAGGCTCATAAAGATAGTTGAACAGCTGGATGTTGAAGGGTTTGAAAGCTCTATAGTTGTTCATAAGCTCAGGTACGCCTCGGCAAAGGACCTCGACGCGAAGATAAACAAGATCCTTCTTGCTGATAAGTCGAAAAACAAGACTACGGAAGTACAGCTCGATGTCATTTCCGATGACAGGCTGAACGCTTTGATTGTAATTGGGAACGAGATATTCCACAGTCAGGTGAACAACATCATTAAACATCTCGATGTCCCCGCGCCGATAGGGAGGCAGGAGATAAACGTTGCTTACCTGAAAAACGCCCATGCTGAGGATCTGGCAAAGGTATTGACCCATATCGCGAAAGCGGATGAGGCAACAAAAAAGAAAAAAGGGGCCCCGGCTACTTCCGATGTCCCTGTAAACATCACCGCAGATCCCGCCACAAACTCCCTTGTCATTACCGCTTCTCCGGAAGAGTTCGACGTTTTCAAAAATGTGATAGAGAAACTCGACATCCGCAGAAGGCAGGTATTCGTCGAGGCATTGATATTCGAAATTCGCTCGGACGATACGAACAAATTCGGCGTCGAATGGAGAAGTACCAGCAAGATCGCCGAAGGACAGGTAACGGGGATAGGCGGTACGAACTTCCCGCCTGGGGGCATTAACGACATTGCGGCGAATCCTCTCGCGGCTGGCGCGGGACTTGTACTAGGCGTGGTCGACGGCACAATGACGTTCAACACCCCTGCCGGAACGCAAACATTTACAAATATCGGTGGATTGATACAGGCGTTGAAATCGGAAAGCGGAGTGAATATCCTCTCCACGCCGAATCTCCTCACCACGGACAACGTTGAGGCCGAGATATTTGTTGGGGAGAATGTGCCTTTCAAAAAATCGTCCGCGCAGACCACCGCCGGACTGCCGACCGTCACGGTTGAAAGGAAGGACGTAGGAATACTCCTGAAGATCAAGCCGCAGATAAACGAAGCGGATTACGTGAAGCTTGATATTGTTCAGGAAATTTCAAGTATCTCCCCGGTCCAGCTTGAGAAAGCGGAGGATATCATAACCTTCAAGCGAAACGCCCAGACCACCGTAACAGTAAAGGATGGGCAGAACATAGTTATCGGAGGCCTTATAAGGAACGATATGACCGAAACATCAAACGCCGTGCCGTACCTCGGGGCCATTCCGCTGCTCGGCTGGCTTTTTAAAAGCAAGTCCGTTCAGAAGATCGAAACAAACCTCCTCATCTTTATCACTCCGCACATAATCAATTCCAACGAGGATCTGGAAGTGATAACAAATGAGAAAAATAACCTGATGCAGAAGCTCGACGACCCGACTGGAAAAAAAGCGAAGAAGAGGGCCAAAGAGAAGGCGAAAGAGGACAAGGAGTCTAAAAAAGAGGCCGAGCAAAAGGCAAAGGAGCAGGCCGAAGCTGAAGAGAGGGCGAGAAAAGAGGCTGAGAGAAACGCCAAAAAGCACGCGATGGAAAATCCTGAAAGCAAGCCTCTCCCGGAGGATGGATCGGGGATTACAAAATTCTCCGAACCGGCAAACCCGGATGAGATGGATATTAAAAATCCTGAAGGAGAAACAAAACCTTAAGCAGGGGTTTGTGATAAGCATGACCGATTTAAAACAGTTAAGCGAGCAGTTAAGCCTCGTGTACCTTGATTCTCTTCCAAGCCCGGATGAGGCTGGCGACCTGGTAAAGAATCTCCCGATAGGATTTGCGCGCCAGAGCCAGATGGCTCCGGTGAAAATCGAAGGGGATAGGCTTGTTGTCATCACGTCGAATCCGCTCGACCACCATGCCGTAAGCGACCTCCGCCGCATATTTAAAATGCCGGTCTCCCTGCGGGTAGCATCCCCGATACTTGTTACAGAATTCATCAACCGCGCCTACGAAATATCCTCTGGAGATTCCAGCGCCCTGCTGGACGAGGTAGAGGAGCCGACCCTTGAATCGATCGCGCAGGAGCTTGAAACCTCCATAGACCTGCTCGATACCGACGACGAGGCGCCGATAGTAAAACTCCTCAACTCCCTTCTCCAGCAGGCCATCAAGGAGAAGGCGAGCGACGTCCACATTGAAAGCTATTCGGATCAGCTCGTAGTAAGGATGAGAATGGACGGAATACTCTACACGGTTTTAAAGCCGCCGAAGAGGCTCGCCCTGCAGATAGCGTCCCGCGTGAAGATCATGGCGGGTCTTGATATCGCCGAAAAGAGGCTTCCGCAGGACGGGCGTATATCGCTCAAGGCCGCCGGCCGCGAGATCGACGTCCGCGTTTCCACCATACCGACTACTTTCGGCGAAAGGGTGGTCATGCGTCTTCTCGATAAAAGCAGGAACCTTCTGAAGCTCGGCCAGATAGGGATGAATGAAACCCAGCAGGCGCAGATGGCGAAGGTGAAAAATCTTTCAAACGGCATCGTGCTAATTACAGGCCCTACCGGAAGCGGAAAGACTACGACCCTTTACAGCGTGCTGGCGGAGATAGATACGGAGCATAAGAACGTGATCACGGTCGAGGACCCCGTTGAATATCAGATAAGGGGTATCGGGCAGATGCAGGTGAACTCGAACATTGGACTGACGTTTGCGGACGGATTACGGGCGATACTGAGGCAGGATCCGGATGTAATAATGGTCGGAGAGATACGCGACCATGAGACCGCATCCATCGCCGTGCAATCGTCGCTCACCGGACACCTCGTATTCTCCACGCTTCACACAAACGATTCAGGTAGCGCTATCACGAGGCTTATCGATATAGGAATAGAGCCTTTCCTCATCTCATCATCGCTGGAGGCGGTCATGGCTCAGCGCCTTGTGCGTGTACTCTGCCCGGAGTGCAAGACAGCTACCACGCTAACAAAAGAAGAGGTAAGATCCCTCGGCCTCCCCCCTACGAGCAGGTATGTGGGTGTAAAGGTGTACAAACCCACCGGGTGCCCGCACTGCATGAATTCTGGATACAAAGGGAGAACCGGGATATACGAATTCCTGGAGATAACCGATTCCCTGCGACCTCTCATCATAAAGGGTGCCGATTCAAACCAGATAATGGCAAAGGCAATCACGGACGGAATGAAAACATTGCGGGGGGACGGTCTGGAAAAGATGCAGGCCGGCATAACGTCGCTTGATGAAGTGCTGAGGGTAACGGATGAGACCTCCACTGAGGAGCTGATCTAGTGCTTTTCAAATACCACGGCGTCGACAGCAAGGGGAAGGAGAAGAAGGGGAGCGTAGATGCTTCGGGAGCGAAGGAGGCCCGCGTCCGCCTGAGAGCCGAAGGTATATACGTAACGTCGATAAAGGAAGAGAGGGTCGCTTCCGGCAGGGGCGAAGGGGATTTTCCACTCTTTCAAAAGAGCGTTCCGCCAAAGGAGATGGCTTCGTTTCTCCGCCAGCTCGCGTCGCTTCTCTCCGCCGGGATACCGCTGATGGAGACGCTCGACGCGACACAGAAACAGTCCGGCTCTGAATTTTTAAAAAAGGTGATCAACGAACTGAAGGATGGCGTGCGCCAGGGCGCACCGCTCGCTTCGTCGATGGAAAAACATTCCACTATCTTCGATAAGCTCACCGTTGCGACAGTTCGCGCGGGTGAAGCGGGAGGAAATCTCGCACACGTCCTCACGAAGATAGCCGATTACAAGGAGACAAATCTGAGACGCGAGAACTCCCTTAAAAGCGCCACGGTCTACCCGGTCACGATGGCGGTAATAGGATCGGGAGTTATCATCTTTCTTGTCGCATACATCGTCCCGAAAATTTCCGTCATCTTCGAGGACATGGAGGCGGCTCTTCCGCTCTCTACTCAAATATTGATGGTGATAACGAACATCGTGCTCAATTACGGCTACGGCCTGATGATCTTCCTATGCGTCGCCCTGCTGGGGGTTGCGCGATACGTGAAGACGAAGGAAGGTAAAAGGGTATTGGACAAATTTCTCATAAACGCGTGGATACTGGGACCGGTTGTGCGCGCTTCCATCCTAGCCAGGTGGAGCCATACCACTTCCGTGCTTCTCACTTCCGGCGTGCCGCTCCTCCAAACGCTCATGCTTTCCAAGGAGGTTACGGATAACACAATATACGCCGAAGCGCTTGAAAAGGCTTCGGACATAATCAGGGAGGGGGGGGCTATAGCTCCGTCGCTCGAAAGGTCGAAGCTCTTCCCCCCGGTCGCTCTGCAGATGATAGCGGCTGGTGAAAAGAGCGGACAGTCGGCCACACTTCTTGAGCAGGTGGCCAGGGATCAGGGTGAGGAGCTTGAAAACCGCATAGCGATCCTGATGTCGCTTGTACAGCCGATATTAATTTCCGTGCTTGGGCTTGCGGTTGGGTTTATTGTAATGGCAATACTGCTACCGATATTTGAAATCAGTCAACTCATAGGATAGGAGGCGTTATGAAAATTTTATCATGTATTGGAGAAAGGCTCGGCGCGTGGGCCAAAAGCATCAGGAGAGATGCGGGAAACGAGAAGGGTTTTACGCTTATTGAAATAATGGTTGTTGTGATCATCCTCTCACTTCTTGCGGGGATAGTTATCCCGAGAATAGTGAGCAGGCCGGAAGAGGCGCGCCGCGCCAAGGCGGGGGTTCAGATAAAGAGCATCGAAGGTGCGCTGAATCTGTTCAAGATCGACAACGGTTTCTATCCCTCCACCGAGCAGGGGTTGCAGGCGCTTGTGGAAGAGCCGAAGTCGGGCGAACTACCGTCAAACTACAAGGATGGCGGCTACCTTAAGAAGGTTCCGATGGATCCCTGGAACCATGAGTATGTATACCTCTCCCCCGGGCCGCACGGCGATTTTGATCTGATGTCATACGGACCCGACGGCGAAGAGGGTGGCGAAGGGAAGAACGCCGACATAAACAACTGGGAGCTGGAGTGATCAATTTCAGAAAAAGCGGAGCGCCGTTTCACCCCCAGGGTGGAAAGATGTCCTCCGCACTCTCCGCGGAGGGGGGATTTACGATGATAGAGATAATTGTCGTGGTTCTCATCATCAGCATATTCGCCTCGTTCGCGATGCCGAACCTCGGAAACATAGGGGAGTTCAATTTAAAGAACAACGCGCTGAAACTTTCACGCACGATAACCTATCTCTATACGAAGGCAGCGTCGGCACGCAAGACAGTGCGCCTCGATTTCGATCTTAAAAAGGGGAAATACGAAGCAGCCATCCTTAATCTCCAGGGTCAGTTCGAGCCTGTAGAATTCCCGCTTTTCAAAAAGGGTAATTTTTCAAGCGGAATCGCCGTGAGAAAATTCACCACCCTCTTTAACGGAGAGCCGGCTGGACAGGCGGGATACCTTCATTTCATGCCGGAAGGTTTTGCCGAGAAGGCGGTCATAGTTCTCGGCGATAAAAAGGGGAGGCTCATATCGCTTGTCGTCGACCCTATTTCCGGAAAGGTAAAGATCGAAAAGGGGCAGGTTCCTTTTGAGTATATGGAAGTTGAAGCGCTAAACAGTCTGCCGGTCACCGGCTCTATAAAAGTTTATATTTCAGAAGCGCCTCTTGTGGCGGTTTGACGGAGCAAAAGATGATCGACGCTGAAACATTAAAGGATAACTTTCTGGAACAGGAGGAGGGTTTTACCCTCATAGAGATCGTCATCAGCGTGGCGATCATTTCGATAGCGCTGGTCACGCTCCTTACGATCCTTAACAGGACTATCGTGGCCTCAGGCGACAGTAGCATTCTCACAAGAGGGGTGATGCTGGCGGAAGAGAAACTCACAGTTGCCGAAGTCGAAGGCGAGCTTGCCGCCGGAGTTTCGGAATGGGAAACGGATAAACGCTATCCCCGGTTCAGGTACCGGAAGACTGTCGAGCCGACTCCGCTGGAAGGTGTTGTGCAGGTGAAGATGGAAGTCATGTACGACAAAAAAGCCGTTGTATCGATGGAAAATTTCGCAAGGTAGATATGGAAAATAGATCACTACGCGCGCAGTGGAAAGGGGAGAAAGGTTTCACCCTGATAGAGATACTGATCTCCATAACCATTTTCAGCCTGATATTCACATTCATTCTGAACGTACTCACGACCAGCATCTCCGCAAGCCAGTCAGCGGAAAAAACGATGGATGTAGACCATGTTGGGAGATTCATCATAAAAAGGATTACCGCCGACCTCGTTTCCGCCACGACGCTTCCTCAAAGCAAATCGGGCGGGTTCATAGGGAAGGCGCAGATGTACAACGGAAAATCGATGGACGAGATGCACTTCACGTCGCATACGCGTCTTTATTACATGGCGCGTCCGCAGATAGACATATCTGAGATAGGCTACTATTTTCTACCCGACGTCAACGAACAGGGTGAGAACATAATGGTGCTGATGAGGCGGGAGTCGGACGTCGTGGAGGAGAGAATAGACATGGGTGGTGTCTCGTTTCAGATCTCAAACAGCATAAAAGAGCTGAAGATAAGGTACCTGGGAAAGAGCGACAGGAAGCTCTGGCTCGAACATTGGGATTCGGAAAATAACGGCCAGCAGAAAGGGAAACTGCCGAAAGCTGTTTCGGTGGAGCTTACCCTTGCCGACGGCAAGAGGGATTTCTTTTACAGCACAGTTGTGAAGTTGCAGGATTATGAAGGAGCTTAATAACCAGAAGGGAATGGCCCTTGTCATCACTCTCCTTGTTGTGGTGATCCTCACCGTGACTGTAACGGAGTTCATATTCGCCACATGGGTCGATTACTCGATGGCGGCCGATTTCCGAGACGACCAGCGGGCTATCATGGCGGTGCGCGGAGGGGTAGAGGCGGCAAAGGAGATACTTGTGCAGGATTTCAAACAGAGCGACAAGATAGATTCCCTGGTGGAAAACTGGGCCGTGCCCTCTATTCCGGTCCCTTTTTACAATACATTCGTATTTGTGACAATAAAGGACGAATCGGGAAAGCTTGATCTCAACCAGCTTGTCCCCACGTCAGACGAACCAAAGCAGGAACTGGTCGCCATTTTTGTAAGGCTTCTGGAAAAACTTGAGCTCGACAAGGATATTGCGTCAGCGGTTATTGACTGGATAGACATAAATGAAGAGGGATTATACGAGTATGGCTACTACCAGTCTCTCACCCCACCATATAAATGCAAGAATGGGAAGCTCGATTCATTGGAGGAGCTGAAGCGGATAGCAGGGATAACGCCGGAGGTGTACTACAGGCTAAGGCCGTTCGTGACCATCTACTCCGACTGGGGAAGCAACGCAACGATAAATATCAACACCGCTAAAAAAGAGCTTATACATGCGCTTGATGAAGGGATCAGCGAACAGATGGTCGAGCAGTTGATACTCGCGAGAATGGAACAACCGTTTGATAATACGCCAATAATTAAAACGCTCATCCCCGATTTTGCCGATCAGGATCTCTGGGTCAGGTTCAGTCCGCTGATAAAGGTGAACAGTAAAACCTTTTCGGTCACCGCTACCACGACGGTCGGTGAAGTGATGCACGACGCGGAAGCGGTGTTCACCAATCGAAACGCAAAAAGCGCCACATTAAAATATTTCAGGATAATGTAAATGCCGAACTACATAGGTCTTCATATAAAGAAATACAGGGTAGATGCCGTCGCCCTGAAAATAGCCGGCGACTCTTTCACGCTATTGGAGTATGTCTCATCTGACTATTCAGGCGAGGAGAGTTTGGCCGACGCTATAAAAGAGATCGCCCGGAGGTTCGATCAGTTCTCCGCGTCGTGGGTGGTTGGTCTTCCGGCTGAGGATTTTTCGTTCCGCCATCTCACCTTCCCATTCAAGAAGAGAAAGGCTGTCATACAGGCGCTTAAATTCGAACTCGAGACGGTACTTCCGTACTCGTCGCAGGATATGGAATTTTCCCAGACGATATTTTCCTCCGGCGAGAAGACGAAGCTTCTCGCCTCGGCGGTGATGAAAAAGGATATCGAACAGTACCGCACGGCGCTCCGAAAGGCGGGAATTCTTGCGCGGGTAATGATGCCGGACGTTATCGCGCTCGGCAATTTCGGAACCGCGCTCTTGGGGGTAAAGGAGAACGCGTTCATTGCAAACGTGGATAGAAACGGCGCCCTCATGTGCTTCCTCGGCGAGAATGGGTATATGGATATTCAGTCGTCGGAGCGGGACGTGATGGAGTTCCGCAGGTTCCTCGCGACAACAGGGGTGGAGCCCGAAAGGAAATTCATCGGCGGCGAAGGGGCCGATTCGTCGTTTACAAGTTTTTCCAGTAACGGCGACGAATGGAAAAGGGAGCTGAGGGAAAAGCTGAAATCTACCATCTCTCCGGAGAGGATGATGGTGCCGCTCGGTCTTGCCGCGAGAGGGGCTCTTTCACCGCGCGAGGGGATCAACTTTTCAAAGGACAGCGGATTTTATAAAAAATATCTATCCGGTTTCGGGATACACGCAGTCGGCGCGGCTCTCTTCCTGATAATGTGGATCATGTTCATGATTCACAGCAACGGGGAAAAGAGCAGAGAGCTTGCCGCCACTAAAGCGCAGATAGACAAGGTATTCAAGACCGCACTGCCCGGTGTAAAGTCCGTAAAGCCGGCATTCCAGCTAAAGGAAAAGGTTAACGAGCTGGAGACGAGACTCAAGGCTACAGGACTTGTAGCATCCGAGCGTAGCGACCTCCTCTGGCTTTTGACTAAACTTTCCGAGAAGGTGCCCTCGACGTCGACATACAAGGTTCGGGAAGTTTCGCTGGATGAACGGGGAGTTATGCTCTCCGGAGAGGCCGACAATATTGAGGAGATAAACAAACTGCGCGAGGCCATTGAGGGGATAGGTTCGTACAAAACCGTTGAAGTGAATGAAACGAAACCTTCACCGGACAAGAAAAATACAGCTTTCAAGATAAGGATGAAAAAGTGAACCCGTTTTCGAACTATGACAAAAGGACCATTTATGCGATATCGGGCGGGGTCGCGCTCGCGCTCTTTATCGGTCTGGTAATAATCCCGCTGATAAGCCGGTCGAGCGATCTTGACGGCAAGCTTGAGAAGTCGCGGAAAAATCTCACGGAAATAATCGCGCTGGCGGAAAAATACCAGTCTCTTCTAATGAGCAGTCCGCAGGGGCTTCGAAACCAGAGATCAAATGAACCTTTAAGCGTGATTGTGGAAAAAAGCGCGAGGAAGGCGGGGATCGGGGAAAACATTTCAAAGATGACGCCGAAGCTTGCCGGCGGAAAGAACAGGGAAGAGGAGATACTGGTGAGTTTTTCATCCGTTTCACTTACGCCGCTGGTCGAGTTTCTAAAGGATATACAGATCTCCCCTGCCGGGATCAGCGTACAGAAAGGGGTAATCTCTACCTCTTTTGAAAACGAGGAGCGACTGGACGCGAATCTCACCATTGTGAAGGTATTTTAGGCGATGAAGGAAAAATTCACGGCGCTTTTGGAGAGAGTCAGAGAGATATACGCCTCTGCGCGCGAGGTCGTTGCGGGTACGTTCTCCCCGGTGGTGCAATTCGCGGAATCGATGGCAGAGCGCTATCCGATAATCGGCGTGATTGCGGTGAAAATCTCGGAGGGTCTTTCGTGGCTCAAAAAAACCGTCGAACCCGCCCTGAAAGGGGGGGGGAGGAAGACTGTTGGATATGCGGCTCTCTTTTTTGTGTCGCTCATGATCTTCGTGATCCTGGGGTTCGATACGAACAGCTTTAAAAACTATCTCGAATACAAGGTGAAGAGTAAAACAGGGATCTCGGTTTCCATCGGGAAGCTCGGTTTTTCGTTCCCCCCCGGTATCCGTCTACGGGATCTTTCGGTGATCAAGGAGAGTGAAGGGCTGGAGCTTAAGTTAAGCGATATAAGGGGGAGGATCCTCTTTTCCACCCTTTTCACGGGAACACCGCAACTCCGCGTGGTGGCATATGAAAAAAACGGGAGCCTCATTTTCGACGCCGGAAAAAAACTTTTCGGCGACAAGAAGTTCGTTCTTTCCATCGATTCGAAAAATTTTCCGATACATGAAATAGTTGTCAGGGCGTCGGGGAAGGAGTTCCCCGCAAAGGTATCTATAAACGCCAAAGGCGGAGCAAGATTGCTTAAAGACCTGAACAGCGCGGAGGCGAATTTGAATATAGACCTCCGTGACATAAAGATCAGCGAGGGGATTTACGGCGAGGGGCTTATGAAGAAGATGTCCCCTCACAAAGCGGTCTGCGACGTTTCATTAAAGGAGAGAAAACTCGCCACGAAAAATTGCGAGATCGAAACGCCGCTAGGATTTGCTGAGTTGAATCTCAACACCATACTGTCGCCGGTAGTGAACAGAACGCCGCTGAGCGGGACGGTAATAGTTAAAAAGCCTACCGGATTTCTGGAACCGCTTCTTTCCATGAATGAAAAATTGAGGAAGCCTGACGGCTCATATCACATCCCGATGAAAGGGACGTTCGCCAGCCCGGGTCTTGTGATGTAATGTCAGCCCCTGAAAATCTGACGCACGAGGAATCCGGGGAGAGAGCCGAAAAAACATCGTTTCTCTTAAAGGTAGCGGTGACACTGTTTCTCCTCGCGGTATCTCTTTTTGCAATCGCCGCTCTATACGCCTACAGGGCCATAGACGCGGATATGGTAAAGGATAAGATTGAAACTCTCTCCATGGAAGAGATCGGGCTGGATCTGAGAATAGGATCACTTGAATTCGAATACCCGACAACGCTCTACCTCAACGACACAAGAATTTTCACTGTCGATGGCGAGCTGAAACTGGGTGATATTGAGGCGCATCTACTGATAAATTCGATCCTCCGGGGCGCGCCCGCTATCAGGATAAATTCAAAGGCTGGCGAGGGTTTTGTGTCCGCCGACTTCGGTGTGGAGTTTGATCATGCACGGTTTCAGCTTGTCCATCCCTCCATGAATCTCAGGGTATACAACTATCCGATCGCATCGCTTTTCAGTGATACCGAAGGCGTACCGCTCCCTGTCGACGGAAAGCTGAGCGGAGACGGGACGTTCCAGCTTTCCAAAGCTGACTGGGAAAGGTCATCCGGAAAATTCATGTTCAGGATATTTGATATCTCGCTTGACGAATCGCTGTTCAGCAGTGATGGCGGATTGAAGGAAAAAAAGATGAAGGAGCTTTCCTTCAGCGAGGCAAACTGCACCATGGTTCTCGACGGAGGGAGGATAAGAACGGAAAACTGCGTCATCGAATCTTCCCACGCTGAGATGGAACTGGTATTTTCGGAAAAGCTGTACACCATAATGTCGAACAACCCTATGGAGGTTACGCTGGTGATCCGCAATCCACAGGATTTTCTGAAAACATATTTTTTCTTCTATCGCCAGTACAGATCGGGCGAGGACGAATACCGTATACCTTTTATGATTGCCCCGATAAATGCACCAGACGAAACCGGAACGGCCGAATGAATTTAGCGGTGCGTCTCCAGATTATTCACATTGTCGCCGAAAATGCGGGACATCACCCCTGAAGTTTTCAGGAAGTCATGAGGGAAACCGAGCTCGATCCTGCTCGCGGTTTCGAGTTTCTCCATATGCGTGTCATCGAGAGTAAAGTCGAACGCCTCCAGGTTCTCTCTCATCTGTTTATCCGTTTTCGCCCCGACGATAGGGATCGCCCCTTTACTTTTCACCCAGTTGAGGGCTACCTGCGCCATTGAACGACCCGATTCCTTCGCGACCACTTGGAGCGTTCCAAGTATCTTCAACCTTCTTTCATCCATTATGGATGCCTGGTCTTCCGTATATCTTTTGCTACCGTCGGTCGAAACGAGTTTTCCATCCTTTACGCTGTACTTGCCGGAAAGTAGGCCGTAGTTCATCGGCCCCCAGGCAGTAACGGCTATGTCGAGTTCCTTTGCCATCGGAAGAAGTTCTCTTTCGATTGTTCTCTCCATCAGATTGTATTTTAGCTGAAGGGCGGTGAACGGCGTCCATCCGCGAAGCTCTGCAAGCATGTTAGCGCGGGAGACGATCCACGCGGGGGTATCAGAAGCACCAATGTAATGAATTTTCCCGGCGCGGACAAGGTCGTCCAAGCCGCGCATTACCTCTTCAATAGGGGTGGTGTAATCCCACATATGGAGCCAGTAAAGGTCAATGTAATCGGTCTTCAGCCTTTTGAGGCTGGCGTTTACCGATTCCACCATATTCTTTCGATGGTTCCCCCCCGAGTTGATATCTCCCGGCCTCATAATGAGAGTGTATTTTGTAGCGAGCACCAGCCGTTCCCTGTCGGATGAGATGAATTCTGCCAGCCACTTTTCGCTGGTCCCTTCGTGGTATTTGTTTGCGGTGTCGATGAAATTCCCACCCGCTTTCGTGAACGTATCGAATACCCCCCTGCTCTCTTCCTTGTCGGTGCCGAAGGCCCACTCTTTCCCGAAGGTCATTGCGCCAAGGCATATTTCAGACACGCGAAGACCGCTCTTCCCAAGAAGCCTGTATTTCATGGTAACCTCCAGTTCAAGTGATGACCGAATATGCCTTTATACCATATCCGTTTTTACATTTCCGGCGAGAGAGTGATATTGTCGCTTTGGCCTCCCGGCATGATGTTATAAAATAAGCCAGAAAAGGAGATTGTAAAAAGCGATGTTTTTCAAAAAGATATTTACAGCTATTTTTTGCGCCTCTCTGCTGATCGCGCCGATATCGTACGCCGCCGACGATGGCACCGATATCTACAAGGAAGCGATGGAACTTTACAATAAAAAAGAGTATGACAAAGCGGTCCCTCTGCTCCAGAAGGCGGCCGATAGGGGGCATGTGAAGGCGCAAAGGGAGCTTGCGACGGTATACAGGCTCGGCCTTGGGGGGAAAAAAGACCTCAAGAAGGCGGTAGACCTTTATCTGAAATCGGCCTCAAAAGGGGATATGGTTTCTCAGTATTCACTCGGAGCGATGTACGCAAACGGTATAGGCGTAATGAAGAACAGCGCCGAGGCATTTGCCTGGTACAGGAAATCGGCTGAGCAGGGGTATTCAAGCGCCCAGCTGAACCTCGGCCTCCTCTACTACCAGGAGAAAGAGTTCGAAAAGGCGCTCGACTGGTTCGTAAAATCTGCTGAACAGGGGAACGACGGAGCGCAATTCGTGATAGGCGAGATGTACCGGCTCGGTTCCGGCGTAGACAAAAACCTGCAGGAGGCGAGAAGGTGGTTCTCTATATCGGCCACGAAGGGGAACACCGCGGCGAGAAAGAGGATCGAAGAGCTTGACCGCCTTGAAAATCCTACAAGTCTGCCGAGATAGAATCAACACACCTTTCAGCATTCGGCCCAAACCGCAAGCGGGGATCATCTCCAAGCATATGCATAGGATTCAACCGTGAGGTATTAAGAGTATGTTTTCCGTCGTGTATACTATTTCGATGGGAATTATTAGGGGGGAGTACATGAAATCGGGGCATATTATTCTGTTAACTGTATTCCTGGTTCAACTCCATATCACCCAAGCAGACGCGATGAACGGATTCTCGCCGCTGGCGAAGGATCGCGTTGTAGTAATGCCGGTAAGAGGAAGCAATATTTCCGCCGACGAGAGCAGTGTGTTCAGGGCGGCGATGGTCGAAAGCCTTCAATCCAGATACGAGGTGCTGAGCGGAAGCGAAGTCGACAACAGGATCAGGGAGATCTTCGCGAAGGAGTTTCGCGAGGGGCTTGACTGCGAAACCGAGGAGTGCCTCATTGAGCTCGACAGGACCCTACATGCCGAACTTGTAAAACTTACCGAATCGTTCGGTGCGGAGTTGGTAGCAACGGCAACTGTTGTAAGGAAGGATAGCGGTTACATCCTGATTGTCTATCTGAACAACGTCGCGCGAAACAGGGTGGTGTTTGCCCGAAGCGAGCCGTGCAAGGGGTGTGACGAGTTTGAAATTGTCGGCAGGCTAAAGAGGATGATTGACGACGGACTCGTAAATCTGGAAAATTCAAAGCCGGACATGGTTGAACATGCGGAAAACATTTCGAAAACTTTTAAAAAAATATTTCATCTGGGACCGCCCGCTGAAAGGAAAAGCAGGAATTTTGAACTGGTTCTTTTGAATGCCCCTTCGGAAGTGAAGATAAGGGATGTCGGCTGGTACTCCGTCGTGAATGCCCCTGCCGGTTATGGCGTCGGCTTTGATATTAATATCATGGAAATGCCGGTTAACATACACGCAAGATATTTAAAGGCCGACAGCGGCGGTGACGTCGTTTCATTTTACGATGAGAAGGATTATTTAAAGAATCTCGGAACAAATATGGAAAATTTAGTCCCCGATTATCTGTATGGGGACTACTCGTTTACCCAGTACAGTCTGGGTGTGAGGAGATACTGGGAGTTCCAGCGTTTTTATTTTACACTTTCTGGAGATTTGTCCGCCGCTGACGTAAGCCTAACCATTGACAAGAGCGACTATTCCGGCTCTTTGGCTGGGTTAAATCTGGAGGGGGGCGCCTATTGGAAATTCAGTCAGGGGGGGAGCAGTATTGGCGTATTTTTTGGCTATATCTATTTAACCGGAGATTCGGATATAGCCCAGGCAAATTCCTCAAACGGTGGAATGGCGTATATCTATAACTGGTAGGGGAATTTCTACTTTATCCCTTTTGCCTTCAGGAATTCGGCATATTCCATGTCCTCTTTGAGGATATGAACTTGCAGCCATTCGGTTACCACAGCGGTAATTTCCGCCGCCATTATCCTGCTGTTGGCCTTTCCGGCCTTATATTCCACAAACAGTCTTCGTACCTCTTCAGTAAATTTTTCATGGCTCGATTGGTGGTTTTGAAAGTCCGGATAATCATTTTTCAGCAGAATGATCTCCTCGTCAATGAAGTGGGTGACTGAATATTCAAGGAGGCCCATAAGCGTGCGATTGACTATTTCTTCGCTTTTTTTACCCATCATCGCGTCGCGAAGATCGTTGATATAAGTGAAAATGACTTCGTGCTGTTCGTCGAACAGCTTGATCTTGGTAGAGTATGAATCATCCCAGACAAGCTTGGGCATCTGCTGAACTTTCATAAGCGGTTTCCCCATATAACGCCAATCTCACACGCAATCAAAGGGGACAGGATACTACCGGGTTTATGGAAATTCAATATTTTTTGAGCGGAAATATTCGACATAGTCCTTGTCGGTTTTCACGATGTGTACCTGTATCCATTCGGTAAGTACGCCGGTAATTTCAGCGCTAATGATCTTGCTGTTGGACTTGTCGGCTTTGGACTGGACATACAGGCCTTTCACCTCGTTCATGAAATTATCGTGTTCCTGCTTGTGATGCTCATATTCGGGGTATTCGTTCTTGAAAAGGAATATTTCCTCCTCGAGAAAATGTGTCATCGTGAAGTTTAGAATGGATTTAAAAGTGTGTTCTATCATATCTTCGGATCTGTTCCCCATCATGATGTCCCGAAGCTCATTTATGTATTCGAACAGTTCCTTGTGCTGGCTGTCAAATTTATCGATGCCAAGCGAATATTTATCATCCCATTCAAGTCGGGGCATGACGTGAATATGGTCAGTTATTACCTTTTTATCCATATAGCTTCCTTAATTATTTGTTCTGCCCGGCACTGATTCATTGCCGGATTAAACCAATTCTCCCCCCGCAGCATTCTAAACCAGTACTGGCAAGAATTTCTATAGTAATGGCAGTCACAACAGCAAAATATCTTGTATAGAGAATATCGGTTTATGTGGGAATTATAACACTTTTAGGAAGAAATTTGTCCAGTTCGAAACGGTTTTTCAATAACGGAAAATCGCGGATATCAGGGATTGATCTGCCTCGGGAGAGGCGCCCTTTTTCAGGCGCCGCTCCCTTCGGCAAAAAGTACCGGGTAGCTTATATGGCATTAAAAGGAAATAAAAGGAGTTGAGTCTTTCCTTTAAAGGTTTATCGCTACCCGGGATGAGGCATTGTTTTTATCCTTCAAATTAAGTTTAGGATCCGATGATATTTTCAGCCACGCTTCCCTGATGTCGTTCAGCAGGGATATTGATTGATCCACCATTGCAATATCCCCGTTTATATTCGCCTGTGTAAGCTTGATGGTGATAAGGTGATATGCTTTTTCGAGACTGCTGGCAACTTCCCCACCTTTTTGGCGGTTTAGGGATTCCTGAAGTTCTCCGACTATTTTCTGGGCTTTTGAGAGGTAAAGTCCCCTGCCGGCGATATCATTTTCCCGCATTTTCTTTTTGCATTCATTCAGGAAGCGTATCGCCCCATCGTACATCATCAATACCAGTTTCATTTTTCCGGCGGTACTTACTTCGTTTACCTTGTACGTTTGCAGATGCCTGTAGCTCATTTAATCTCCCTCATTGTTATTTCCTCAATCCCGGCAGGTTGGCGAGCTGATTTGTAAGATATTCGCTCTGCCCTTTGAGCCGGGACATCAGCACTTCAAGTTTTACGTATTTTTCGGTAAGGTTTTTCTCCTTGAGAGCTATCCTGTCCTCCATCGATTTTATGTCGTCGCCAAATCCTTTATGAAGCTGTTCCAGGTGCCGCCGCTGATTGAAAACGGCGCCCTCTGTTGAAAATTCGGTAAGATAACTGGTCTGGAATTTCACCTGTTCGGCAATACCGACAACCGGCGTAAACGATCCCGTCTGGCCAGACCTTAAGGTCGACATCGGTGCCCTTATCAACAGGCCCTCAAGGTCAGAACCTTTCGGCCCTTCCCAGAAGTTCCCCGAATTTTTCAAAGTTATCCATTCGCTCTGGCCCTGCCTGCGCATCAGTATTTCATTTACACCGGATACGGGATTTGGCCTCACCTGAGTGTCATACCTGCCGGAAACCGTCGCTCCGCTTGCGTCGCTGAATGAAAAACTTCCGGAGCCGGACGATACAAACAGGTTTGTCACGCTCAGTATGTTCTTCTGTATTGCAACCCTGAGTGTCGCTTCGTCAACCGCTATCTTGTTCTGGGAATCGCTTTTTATCCCTATCTGCGGCAGAGAACTGTACCATCCTGAACCTGCGTTTGCTGTCCCTACAGTGCTCGAAAAAATCGTCCTTAGACGGTACTGAATATTCTTCAGGGTGCTGTTTCCAAAGAGAATGCCTGATTCCCTGGTTGTTACGTCGTAATAATCATGTTCCTTGGTTTTGTCCATGAAATCGTTGTAGGCGTTTACGAAGCCTTTTACGTTGGCAACTAGGTCGTCCGGATTGCTTTCAAAAGTAATGGTGCCGGAGCCGGTGCTTAAAAGATCGAATTTGACGCCGTCTATCAGGTCATCAAAAGAGTTCTCTTTTCTGGTAATGGTCATTCCATCAAGCTCTACGACTGCATCTTGAGCGCTTTGGGTTTCCGTGAAGTTCATCGTCTGATTGTCAAACCCGGACCAGTTTGGATAGTATTCCGCTGAAACGGAAAAAGCGGCGTCCGCCCCAGCTACATTGGACGAAAGAAGAAGCCTGTAAGCGGGATTGGAGCTCCCCCCTGTATTAATCGTTGTGGCAGTCAGGCCGAGAGAAGTGTCAGCGTTGATAGCGCTAGCCAGGCCGGATAATGTTGATTCAGTAAATTCTGTGGTTCCGTTTGCAGTGGTGATGGACATGGTCTTCAAACCAGTATTTGCATCAAGACTTGAAAATGTGTTGTCCGACACTATCTTTTGCGCCTTGGCAAGCTGATTTACTGTAAAGCTGTAAGAACCTGATGAGATGTTGGTATTTGGAGTTACGGTTACGACGTCCGATTTTTGAGATGTGTTGTTGTTCTCAAAAGCGCCTTTGACCCCCTTGAACTCGGAAGCCTTGTTTATCCTTCCAGCGGCGGTCTCAAGCGCGAGCAACTTGGTGTTGATCTCCTGCCAGGCCGCCATCTGGTCCTTAACCTTGGTCTGTTTCTGTTTTACCATTTCGACGGGGCGCTTTTCGAGCTCCATCAATTTGGTAATAATACTCGTCGTGTCAAGCCCTGAGGCAAGACCGCCTACTGAAATAGCCATATATAAATCCTCAAACTCCTTTTAAGTTCAATTAACTTATCGGGGAATTCTGACTTTTTCATTAGGGGGAAGATAGAAAAATCTTTGAAAATCGGGCGTAGCTATCTTGTTGAATATTTTGCACATATGGCAAAATATTGTGGGCGGGTCATTTGACCCGCCCACAAGTTGGACTTATCCGTTAACGTTGCAGAGAAATCCGAGCCGTTTTTGGCCTGTTTTCTCGGTCAACTGGCGGATACTCGTATCGGTTCTGACGTCAGCCATTGAGGGAACTTTTTCCCTGTTCTCGGCGACAGACTCGATAACCAGCTTCCCGCTGGCCCGGTCCACGGAGTACCTTGCGCGTTCCTTAAGGACATTGAAGTTGTCCCTGATCCGCGCATTAAGTTCGTGTGACACGGTTTTATCAGTTTGGCCGTTAGAACCTGATTGAACCCGTTCCTGCTCGCTTGCTGAAAGGTTATCTCCGGGGACTTGAGGCCTGGAGCTGGCGTCCAGATTCGACGTGCCATTATTCGGCACGACGGCGGATGTCACAGCTTTTATTTCCATTTCTCAATCCTCTTAGTTATGCGATATTACCTGTTCAATTTTATCCAAGGAGCTGCAGCACTGTCTGCGGTACGAGGTTGGCCTGCGCCAATATCGCCGTAGAAGCCTGCGAAAGGATCTGGTTCTTGGTAAATTCCGAGATCTCAGCCGCATAATCGGCGTCCCTTACCTGTGATTCGGCATTTGTCAGGTTCTCGGTGTAAACCGCGAGGCTCTGCAGTGTGTGCATAAGCCTGTTCTGCAGTGCGCCGAGGCGGCCTCGTCCGTCGGTAACTTTCGCGATGGCGGAGTCGATCCCTGCCAGCGATGAAAGAGCGTCCGAAACGCCGGTAACGCTGAGATTCTGGATGGCCAGACCTGTGCTGGTGATAGCGGTAAGGTCGATGGAGTTATTGAAGCTGATCCTGTCGTTGTTCGTTGCCGCAATACCTATCTGAATAACAACAGATATTGAACCAGCCGTGCTCATCGAACCGTCGAGCAGTTTCTGGCCGTTGAACTCGGTGACTGCCGCGGTGCGGTCAATTTCGTCTTTCAGCGCCTGGAACTCACGGTTGATCGTGATCCTTTCCGCGGAGCCGATCGTACCGGTTGCGGCCTGTGAAGCAAGCTCCCTCATTCTTATAAGCATCGAAGCCTGTTCGCCGAGGGCGCCTTCAGCCGTGTTTATCATACCGATACCGTCGTTGGCGTTCCTTATAGCCTGTTTCATGGAGCGAATATCGCCCCTCATCCCTTCGGATATCGCAAGGCCGGCGGCGTCGTCTGACGCGCGGTTGATGCGCATACCGGAAGAGAGTCTCTCAAGAGAAACCTTCAGGTTATCGTTGTTGTTTCCCAAATGTCTCTGTGCGGAGACTGAGAAGTTATTGGTATATACTCGTAGTGCCATTTTCGTAATCCTCCTTGATCAATTTTTTGGCGTCCTTGCCATTTGTTATCTATCTATCTATCTATCCAAGCATCTTTCTCAACTACTTTTCGTTTCCTAAAAATCACCTTCCTCTCAATCATTTTGCTGACAAAATTTAGCGTTAAACTCCCTGGAGACCCAGCAGACTCCAGGTAGACGCAGTACTCCTGTATAGCCATATGGGAAAAAGGCGCACCCTGCCGTTCATCCCTGCGCCCGATCTCGCATGTCATACAGACGCAGAACGGGCGTAGTCGCGGATCACGACTTCATTTCCCATCGATCAATCCATTTCGTTCCTCTTTTCCAAAAAGTTGCAATGTTCATCCACCTGGAGTTACATAAACTCCAGACAGGCGCAGTACTCCTGTATAGCCATATGGGAAAAAGGCGCACCCTGCCG
>Ga0224496_10000376_pt1 | contig 31303 bp, 24 predicted proteins | sample SF_Jul11_sed_USG_2_FD_168127 | JGI IMG/M metagenome (GOLD analysis project Ga0224496, IMG submission 168127) | Sediment microbial communities from San Francisco Bay, California, United States - SF_Jul11_sed_USGS_8_1 | ecosystem: Environmental > Aquatic > Marine > Sediment | place: USA...
CGCCAGGCGATCCGCAAATTCCTGGACCAGGAGTTTAAACGGCAACCGGAAATCGCCAAGATCATCCAGCGCGACCCGTCGCTTTTCACCTCAAACCACGCTGCCTTTTTTTGCCGAACCTGACTGAAGCAAATATCCACCTAACAAATTAACCGATCCCAATCCCCCTGTTTTAATCTTAGTGAAAATAGGTTATCATCCGGGCAGATACAAAAAATGAGTTATAAAAATTTTCTCGCTTTTCAGGGTAACGCATATTCCTGACCAGGGAAAACAAGGTTATGGAAAAAATAAAACAGCTCTTGCTACTTGTACTTATGGCCTTCGCCATTTGCGCATGTTCCGCCGACAGTGAAAACCAATCGCCGGAAGAACCGACCCTCCTTCGCATCAGCATCCTGCCGGATGAAAGCAAAGACAAACTGCTCGAACGCTACACCCCTTTATGTGAATACCTCTCTGCCGAACTGGGAATTCCCTACCGGCTGATCCTGGTCAAAACCTATGATGAACTGCTGGAGCTCTTTCACCGCAAAGAAATCGACCTCGCCTATTTTGGCGGCTACACCTTTATCAAGGCGCACCTTCGCGATCAGGCCGTGCCGCTGGTGATGCGCAATGTGGACACCAGATTCACCAGCTATTTCCTGACCAGAACCGACAACCCCCGCCGGAGCCTGACCGAATTCAAAGGACTGATCTTCACCTTCGGCTCCGACCTGTCAACCTCCGGCCACCTCATGCCCAGGTTCTTTTTGAAAAAAATGGGCATTATTCCTGAAAAATTCTTCACTAAAACCCTCTACTCCGGCAAACATGATCAAACCGCCTATTGGATTCGTGACGGCCAGGCTGATCTGGGAGTAGCCAACAATCTGGTTATCGACCAGATGTACAAAGACGGGAGGCTGAGCCGACAAGATGTCCGAATTATCGAGGAAACACCGCCATACCCTGACTATGTCTGGGCCTTGCGCCCCCTGAACAACAAAGCTTTTGAGATAAAACTAAGAAATGCCTTTCTGAGCCTGTCGAAAATCAACGAGGCCCAGGACCAGATTCTGAAGGGGGTTATTGCGGAGTCCTTTCTCCCGGCCGGGGTTAATGATTTTGCCAAACTTATGGAAATCATGAACGACCTCAACTTTTCGGAGAAAAAATAGCATGGCTGCCACATTCACCAAGCTCAACCCGCGACGATACGTGACCAGGCATTATATCTATATGCTGATCACTCTCATTCTGGTGATGGCGGTGACCACGGTCGCCTTTTTACACTGGCAGTCCCGCCGGATGACGAAAATGGAAATTGAAACCTATGAATATCATTTGGCGACAATGCTCAATTGCGCCAAGGTCAAGGAAGAAATACGCCATCTGGCCTATGATCATGTCACGGAAAGTTTGGCCCGCTATCAATCATTGACAGAGCATGATTATGGCAACCCAACCCATCACCGGGTTTCTCTTTTTTTAATCAAGGAGACCATTGCCGTCATCAACGCACAACAACGCCGTTACAACCACCCTGAGTATAAAAAAATCCTGTCGAATATCGACGCCCTCTATGACCGGATATTCAGTCAACAAAAAAATATCGAATCATTCGGGGCGATTGAGCTGGACGGGATTGCGCCGATGCTGCCGCAACTGCTCACTTTCATGGATCAACTCCAGCGGCTCCACAGCCTTGCCTATGACGAACAGCTGACCCTCCTGCCCCGGGAAAAACATCGGGCCATCCGCAACCTCATCTTCTTTGTTGTTTTGATCGGCGTTATCGGCTTTCTGCTCATCACCAAAATTCTCGGCCTGATAAAAAACGCGGAAAATGTGTTGCACAACTTCCACGACGAACTCCAACAAATGGTCGAGGCCAGGACAACCGAGTTGGTGGAAGTCAATACCAGCCTGCTCAAAGAGATCGCCGACCGCACCCGGGCGGAGGCGGAACTGAAAAAGGCCAAGGAGGAGGCGGAATCAGCCAACCTGGCCAAGAGTGAGTTCCTCTCCAACATGAGTCACGAGATCAGAACGCCGATGAATGCTATCATCGGCATGAGCAGGCTCGCCCTGAAAGAGGAGCCCGCGCCCAAGATCAAAAAATTTATGGAAGTGGTCTGCCAATCCGCCGACTCGCTGCTCATCATCCTCAATGACATCCTTGATTTTTCCAAGATTGAGGCCGGTCAGCTGGAATTAACCGAACACCCCTTCCAACTGCAGCCTTTTATCGAGTCCCTCATCTCCGCTTATACGGTGAGCGCCCAGGAACGGGGCAACCGCCTGATCACCGAAATCGAAGAAAACATTTACCCGTCACTGGTCGGCGATGACCATCGGCTGCGGCAGATTTTCGTCAATCTGATCGGCAATGCCATCAAATTTACCGAAAACGGCACCATCACCATCAGCGCGAAGGTCGCCGAAAAAACCGAGCACGACCTGCTCCTGGAGTTCGCGGTGGCGGATACCGGCACCGGCATCCCGGAGCATTTACAGAACAAGATTTTTGAAAGTTTCAGCCAGGCGGATAATTCGATCAGCAGGGTTTACGGCGGCACCGGCCTCGGCCTGGCCATCTGCAAACAGCTGACCGCCATGCTCGGCGGCAGAATCCGGCTGCAAAGCACGGAAGGGTTGGGCAGCATCTTCTACTTCACGATCAGACTCAAAAAAGGAGCGCTTCCCCAGCCGCCGCGGAAAACAACGAACGCCATAACAGCAAGCGATGATGTCGCCTTTGAAAGGCTAAGGATTCTGATAATCGAAGACAATCCTTTCAATCTGGAACTGGCCCAGATCGTCCTTGAGCAGGATGGCCACCAGGTGCAGACCGCGACCAATGGCCTGAAGGCGCTGGAAACATTGTGCGACAACATTTTCGACCTGATCCTGCTCGATGTCCAGATGCCGGTGATGGATGGCTTAAAGGCCACCGCCCTTATCAGACTTTGTGAGGCGGGCAAGGCGGCCGAAGCCGAAGAGCACCAGGAACTGCTCGGCCGCCTGGAGCAAAAAAGCAAGGGGCGCCATCTGCCGATTATCGCCCTGACCGCCCATGCCATGTCCGGCGACCGGAGCAGATGCCTCGCGGCGGGGATGGACGAGTATATCACCAAGCCCTTCCAGCCGGAGGATGTGGCGGCGGCCTGGCACAAGATTAAGCAAAAACAAAGCGGGCAATAAGCGGCCGATTCACTCCTTGATGTAACTGTAAATATCCAGGTAATGCTGGCCCGGCCGGTTCCACGAGAAATCATAGCGCATGGCGTTTTCCATCACTTGCCTGAAATACTCCGGGTAACTGTACCAGAAACCGATGGCCCGATGCAGGGCCGACTCCACCCCCTGATTGTTGAAATCAGTAAAGAGATACCCGTTTCTTTCCTCATAGGGCTTGTCGGCGTAGTCGACGTCAAAGACGGTATCGGCCAGGCCGCCGACCTTGCGGACCACCGGCACCGTCCCATACTTCATCGCGATCATCTGGGTCAGGCCGCAGGGCTCAAAGGCGCTGGGGATGAGGATCATATCCGAACCCGCGTAAATCAGGTGGGCCAGCTCCTCGCTGTAGGAAATCTCCAGATGACAATCCGGATTATCATTGAGCTGATGCTTGAGCTGCCAGAAATCATTATTGATCGCATGGTCCGGGCTGGAGCCGAGCAGGACGAACTGGCAGCCGTTGGCCAGGGCGTAATGGATGGCATGCTTGATCAGGCCGACCCCCTTCTGGGGATCGAGCCGGCTGACCACGGCGATAATCGGCTTGTAATCATGACGCAGCAGAAACCGGTTGCGCAGCGCCTCCTTGTTTTTGTACTTGTCGTCCAGGGTGGCGGCTGAGTACTGACTGGGAATAAAGGGGTCGATCTCCGGGTTCCAGACATTGTAGTCAATGCCGTTGAGCACCCCGCCGAACTTGCCGCCATGGACATGCAGGGTATGCTGCAGGCCGTTGCCGCAGTCGCTGTTCTGAATCTCCCAGGCATACTTGGGGGAGACGGTGGTGATGAAATTGGCATAAACGCAGCCGCCCTTCATCAGATTGACCGCGCCGGGCCGGCTGTCATCCTGCAGCCGCTCCCGGTTCATAAGGGCGCCGGGATCAAGACCGACCTGGCGCAGAACCTGCTCGCCGGTCAGCCCCTGGTGCCCCAGATTATGCAGGGTGTAACAGACCCGGGGGTGGGTCATGCCCATCCGTTGATACATCTCGTAGAGCAACACCGGCACCAGGCCGGTCTGCCAGTCGTGGCAATGGATGATATCCGGGTGTTTGCCGGCCTTGAGCAAAAACTCCATAGCCGCCCGGCTGAAAAAGGCAAACCGCTCCACATCATCGTTATGGCCGTAATAGATGCCGCGATTGAAAAAATTCTTGTGGGAATGGGGCTCGATAAAGAAACACTTCAGGCCGTCGACAAAACCGAAGAAAACCGAACAATGGACCTGCTGGTCGTGGTAAGGCACCATCAGGCCGTCATAGACCATCTGCAGCTCCCAGATCCGATCGTAACGCATACAATCATACTTGGGCAGAATCAGCTCGACGGAATTCCCCCGAATGGCCAGCTCATGGGACAGCCCCTGCACCACATCGCCAAGGCCGCCGACCTTGGCCACCGGAGCGCATTCCGAGGCAATCTGGACTATATACATTACAAAATCCCTCCAACCAAAGTCATAAATCTCATGTCATGATAAAAACTTATCGTAAGTTTGCAGCTAACAGTAAGTCAAGCGTCTTTATTGCTAACCCCTTGTTTTTATCTGGCAAAGGCGCGGTAGTCGATCTCCGGGAAAATCTTTTCCTGATCCTCAATCTGCGCCAGCCATGGTGCATCTATCTCCTGGGCGCCGATCATATCGCTCAACCGCAGAAAACGGGACAGATGCCTTTTCAGGCGGAGCTTGGCGTACTCCACCGTGGTCTGGCCGTGGATCATAAAGGCCCAGTCGCTGGCCTGGGCCAGCAACAACTCCCGGGCCGCCTGGGCCAAAGCCCTGGCCATCAGCGGGGAGGGCGCGGGGAAACGGTCGATCAATTTCTGCATGATGGCCACGGCCTGATGCAGATGGGGATAAATCCAATCGTTGCCGGGATTGAGCCAGGTCTCATGAAACCCGTTCTTGCCCCAACTGGCCGCCGCGGGCATCCCCGGCTGATCCGCCGGCTGGGCCGCCAGGTACTCGGGGATGGTCACCGAACGCAACGCGGCGTCCCCCCGGGCCAGATGGCGGAAAAGAGCGCCAAGCCAGAGGGGCCCCTCATGCCACCAGTGGCCGAAAAGTTCGGCATCAAAGGGGGCGACGATGATCGGCGGCCGATCCAGATGCGGCGCGATTTCACTCACCTGCCGCTCTTTTTTCCGCAGAAAATCAAGGGCGTGCAGCTCGGCCTTGGCCGCGGCCCGCTTTGGATCGTACAACTCCTTTGCCGGACCCGGCCCGGTAACCCGAAAATATTTATAGCCGGTGTCCACCCGGATGCCGTCCCGGTGGATATAAGGTCTGAGATATTCCGGATCAAGCTCATGGCCGATATCCCGGTAATACTCCCGGTAGTCCGGATCGCCGGGATAGCCCTCGCTGCTGCTCCAGACCTGGCGGGAGGAATCCGGGTCACGCCCGAACACCGCCAGGCCGGAGGGGCAGAGCAGCGGCGCGTAAACCCCGAACCGGGGCCGGGGGGTGGCCCGGGTCACCCCATGGGTCTCATTAAAGGTATAGCTGATCCCCTGGTCGGCCAGCAGCTCATCCACCCCGGGATAAAATCCGCATTCGGGCAGCCAGAAGCCGGTGGGCGCTTGCCCGCTCTGCTGAAGGTACCAGTCGATCCCGGTTTTGATCTGGCTGTAAACCGCGCCCCGGTCCACGGCCAGCAGCGGCAGATAGCCGTGGGTGGCGCAACTGGCGATGATCTCGATCTTGTTCTTCTCCTGCCAGCGAAAAAACTCGGCCAGCAGGTCGCCCTGGTAGCGCCCGGTAAACGCGGTGCGGGCTCGGAGCAGGTGATCGCGATAGAGACGGGCCAACTCCTGCTGCGCCGGGTTGGCGGCGCAACGGGCTATTTCCTGCTCGCCGAGCTCGAGCAAAATATCAAGACGAGAGCAATACCGGGAGAGCAGCAGAGAATCGCGCAGCATGGAGCCCAGGGTGGGGGTGATGGAAAGGGTGAACCTAAAATCGATCCCCTCGCCCTCAAGTTCTTCCATGACAAAGAGCAGGGGCAGATAACACTGGGTGAGCGCATCGTAAAACCAACGCTCCTCAAGGGCGTCTTCGTGCTCCGGATGCCGGACAAAGGGCAGATGGGCATGGAGGACAAGTGCCAGGTAACCTTTGGTCATCGATCCTTCCCGAAAAAACAACGAAAATTATTTAGATGAATTGCCAAACAGAAAACGCTTTTCACAACGTTCAGTCAAATCCATTGGCTGCGCAGGCCGGAGTATATCTTCACGAGACAGGGCAAGCCCCGAGAGCCGAGCCATTTCGGCCCGGATCTGATCCCGGCTGCCCCCGGCTTCTAGGGCCTCGCCGAGAAATTTAATATTGGCCGAGGCCGACACCGCAGCAAGCTTGCCATGCCCCTTCTTGCCTGATCTGCCGGGGCGGGCCTCCGCCCCGAGCCCTGCCTCGCGGGCAAGCCGATCAGCCATGATCGGCTCTTCTGACCCGGCCGCCGCTTCAGGCCCGGTTGCCGCACTTGGCAAAGGTAACAGCGGCGGGGTCTCCACCACCGTCGAACGGAGGGCCGGGAAAAAATCACCGGTGGCGGCCCGAAAGCCGAACTCGACAACATAGGAGCCGCCCGAGGGGGGAAGCTCGACATAACGATGGCCGACATAGCTGTCGACCTCCAGATCAAGATACGGGGCTTCCACCCCGCCGGCAACCTGGTAAAACCTGAGCACCGCCCTGGTCCGGCGCTGGTCGTCTCCGGCAAAGGGCGCAGTCGGGCCGGATTGCCGCATCACAAACTCCCAATAGACATGGACCTTGCCCGGCGCCACCGGCAGCAACACCACGCGCTTGGCGCCATATGTTTCCGGCAGGTCATCCGGGGCGCGGACAGCTGGAGCCTGCTCTTTTTCAGGACGGGTGTTTTCCACAAAAAAAGGTCTCGGTTCACTAACAACTTAAGGTAGTTACAATCATTCACTTATAAGTTGAAATGAATACAACCCATTGGCAAAAAACTCAAGACTGAATAAGCGGTTCTTGTAATAATGATGTCGCCGCGTGCAGCCAAGCGACCCGTTCAATCCTCGGGCAGCGGGTCACGGGAGGTAAGCAGCACAATCCCCTGGCCCGGCCGCAGATCGTAGGAAAAAGGCTCGGGCAGAAAATCAAGCGCATACTCCGGAGAGATATCGATCAGCGGCGCGCCGGCCTGGACAAAATCCTGCAGGTTATCGGCCTGGAAATACTGATGATGATGGACATCCTTGTTAAGAATAAGCAGGGCCTCCTCCCGGGAGGCAACCGAACTCTTCCACAGGATAAGGATATTGGGGTTTTGATAAGCGATCACCTTGCTCAAGGCCTCTTCCTGAAAGATTTGGTAACGGCTCTTGACCGCGTTGACCGCGGCGATAAAGGCGGTGAGATCGATCTCGCCCTCCTCCCAGTCGGCCGGGGTGGTGTGCACCACATGCAGTTTTTTGCGCAGGCCGAACTCAAAACCCATGGGCATCATCACCCCGGCTGAAAAAAGGGCGCTGAACAGATAGCGCTGCTTGAGCCCTTCGCTATTGCCATGCAGCTCCTCGGCCAACCGCATGGTATCGTGGCTTTCGGCAAAAGCCACCGACCGGCTGATCTCCCGGCAGACCACATACTGCTCCATGAGCCAGGGGGCATGGAAATCCCACCATTTTGAGCTGTTGAAGATGTAGTCAAAGCCGGCCCCGGCGGTTTTCCGGGTCTGGTCGGCCGAGCAGCCCAGAGTCTCGGCAAAAAAGAGAACCTCGGGATGGCTCTTTTTCACCTCGGCGATCAGCCTGCGCCAGAGCCGACCCGGCACCTGATAGGCGGCATCGCAGCGAAAGCCCTTGAACCCCAGATCAAGCAGGTAGTTGACCGCCTGGAGAATAAAGCGGTAGAGCCCCTCTTGGTCCGGGGAATTATGATGATCAAACTGGGCCAGATCCTTCCAGACCACCTTTTTGCCGTTTTCATTGCAAAAGGGATGGGCCACCCGGCCATGCTCCCAGGCAAACCATTGCGGATGCTCCTTGATCAGCGGCGAATCGGCAGCGCAATGGCTGATCACCAGGTCGATCATCATCGGCAGCCCTTTTTTAGCGGCCGCCTTGATGCACTCCTTCAGCTGCTGCTCCGGGGTTTTCTTGCTTTTTGCCGAAACCAGGGCCGGGTTCAAGGCGAAATAATCACTGATGGAATAGAGGCTGCCGGAAACGCCGGGCTTCAGGACCGGGTTGACGAAGACCCAGTTAAAACCCATGGCGGCCGCCCGCTTGAGATGGGGTTGCCATTGGGAGAAATTGCCGGCCAGGGTGGGGAAGAGATTGTAGATGATCATCTGTTATGCCTGAAAAATAGACGAACAACAGTTCGTTTCAGTAAAAGTTAAAGACAGGGGAAAAAAACGCCTTACCCGTCAACTAATTCTTCAGAAGAATTGATATAATTATCAAACTTCCCTACTATAATTTCAGCTGGGATTTTTTATGGCCAGCTTTTACCACAACCAATTCTACAGGCGACTGACCGGAATATGAAGCTAAAAAAAAATTTGCCCGCGGAAATCCTTTGCACCGACCTTACAGGCGGCGGCAAACTGAGCATTGAACAACTGGGTTCCGGCAAAAATCTTGAGTTGCGCCTGCACGTAAACACCAACCAGAAATGCCTCCTCCACTGGGGAATCCCGGCAGGAAACGACAACGAGTGGCAACAGCCGGCCCAGGCCCTGTGGCCGCCGAATTCGGTGGCCCACGGCCAGGCCGCGGTGCAGAGCCCTTTTAGCCCGGCAAAGGAGGGGATGACCCTCTCCCTCAAGCTGGGCCAGGTCTTAAAGATAACAAAAATCGCCTTTGTCCTCTTTTTCCCGGATGAAAACCGCTGGGTGGATAACCGGGGCGGCAACTTCATCATCCCCATCGGCCGCAAGGCAGAACAAGCCCTGTTCAAGCCGCAACAGGCCCTCAAGCAGGAAATGGGGGAGGATGCCCTGCTCAACGCCTTTGCCCTGGCCGGCAACCATGAGCTGGCCACGGCGATCACCAGCGATGATGACCATTACACCATCCAGCTGCTCACCAACCTGACCGCGCCCCTGCTCCTCCACTGGGGGCTGGCCCAAAAATCGAGAAACGACTGGCAGGCGCCCCCCAAGAAGGTCCTGCCGAAAAAATCAGTGCTCCACGAATCGACCGCGGCCCGCAGCCCCTTCAGCAAACGCGGAGACGGCCTCCTGGCCCTGACGCTGCAAATCCCGGTGGCCAAGGCGCCCCTGGGCATAGCCTGCGCCCTCTACCAGCCGGAGAGCGACACCTGGCACAAGGCGGGCAGAAGCAATATCTTCCTGCCCCTGCAGAGCCCCAAGCCCGGCGCCCTGCCCGAGCTGACGCCCCAGGCAGCCCAACTGGCCGAGGAAATCATCCAGACCGAAACCGGCAAAAATTCCTGGACCCTGATGCACCGCTTCAACCTCTGCCACGAACTGCTGGAACGGGTGGGGGACGATATCGACGGGCTGGCCACGATCTTTGTCTGGCTCAGGTATTCCGCCACCCGCCAGCTCACCTGGCAGCGCAATTACAACACCAAGCCCCGGGAGCTGAGCCACGCCCAGCAACGGCTGACCCTGCGGCTGGCCGAGCTCTACCCGGCCACCACCAAGCCGGCCGCCCGCGAACTGCTCCGCCTGATCCTCTCCACCGTGGGCCGCGGCGGCGAGGGCGGCAAGGGCCAACAGGTCCGGGATGTCATCCTCCAGATCATGCACCGCCACCGGATCAAGGAGGTCAGCGGCCATTTCATGGAGGAGTGGCACCAGAAGCTGCACAACAACGCCACCCCGGACGACATCGTCATCTGCGAGGCCTATCTCGCCTTTCTCCACAGCGACGGCAACCTGGCCGCCTTTTACCACACCCTGGAACAGGGGGGGATCACCCGGGAGCGGTTGCGCACCTTTGAGCGGCCCATTGTCTCGGACCCGGATTTTGTCCCCCATCTCAAGGATGGTCTGAGCCATGATTTTGAACAATACCTCAAGCTGCTCAAATCGATCTTTTCCTCCACCGATCTCTTGAGCAGTATCGAGGCGAGCCAGCCCCATCTGGACCATGACCTGAGCCGGCTCCTCTGGCAGATCTGGAACAGCCGCCACCAGTTCCACCAGGCGGTAATCGACCAGGTCGGGATGCTCAACCGGGCCCGCCAGGGACTGATGGCCGCCCTGACCACGCAAAGCCATGACAGCCGGGCCGGCCGCGAGCTGCTCTATCTCGATCTCGCCCTGGAGGAATATCTGCGAACCAGGCTCGAAGCCGAGCTGCCCGCCCTCGCCGCTCTTGAGCAGCAGACCGCCCTGCTGCCCCTGCTGCTGCACAATGTGGGCTTTTCCTATGACAACCGCGACCTGCTGCTCTGCGAACAACAGTGGCAATGGCTGGCCGGCCAATCTCAGCCCCGCCCCGCCTGGGCCCTGGCCGCCACCGCGGTGCTGGAGCGCAGCGGCAACGGCCTGGGCCGGATCATCGATCGTTATTACCAGCTCTTCCAGGACAAGGCCGAGTATATGGGCCATGGGATCGGGGCCCAGACCTGGACCATCGAACTCTTCACCCAGGAGGTGTTGCGCGGCGGCCCGGCCTTTGTCTTGTCCCAGCTCCTGGGCCAGCTGATGCCGCACTTGCGAAAGATAGCCAAACTCAGCCCCTGGCAGGTGATCAGCCAGCAGGAGGTGAGCGGCCGTCTGCTTATCGCCGACCTGGCCACGGTCCAGGCCAAAAAATTCAAGGAGCCGACCATCCTGCTCTCGGCCAAGATCAGCGGCGAGGAGGAAATCCCCCCCGGCGTCATCGGGGTGATCACCGCCGCCGGGGTCGATGTTCTGGCCCATGTCGCGGTGCGGGCCAGAAACGCCGAGATCTTTTTTGCCACCTGCTACGACGCCAGGATCATGGCCGAAATCGAGCAGAGCAAGGAAAAACTATTACAGCTCACCGTGTCCGGGGCAGGGAGGGTAACCTTCAGCCAGCAGGCCACAATCAGCCCGGTAACCCCCCATAAGACCAAGGATATCTCCCATATCAAATGCCGGCCGGTCTCGTTTCAACATTATTGCGTGGCCGAGCATGAGTTCGACCCCCATCTGGTGGGGAGCAAATCCCTGCAGCTCCAGCGCTTGCGCGGGCAACTGCCCGACTGGCTCCACCTGCCCCGCTCGATCGCCGTGCCCTTCTGCTCCTGCGAACAGGCGATGGCCGATAAGATGAACCAGGCCATTGAAAAGCAATACCAGGCCCTGGTTAAAAAGGTCGACCAGGAGCCGGCCACCATCCTGCCCAGGTTGCGGGGAGCAATCGCTGAGATCAAGCCGCCGGCCGAATTATTGGCCGGCCTGGAAAAGGTGATGGCGGCCGAAGGCTTTAAGCTGCCCAAGAACAAGGCGGAATTTTTCGCCACCCTCTATGTCAGAATCCGCGAGGTCTGGGCCTCGAAATGGACCGAGCGCGCCTACTGGAGCCGGAAAAACTGGCAGATCGATCACGATTGCCTGGTGATGGCGGTGCTCGTCCAGGAGGTGATCGAGGCCGAGTACGCCTTTGTCATCCACACCGCCAACCCCTTTTCCGGGGATCGGCGGGAGTTGTACGGGGAAGTGGTGGTGGGGCTGGGCGAGACCCTGTGCAGCGGCAACTACCCGGGCCGGGCCTTGAGTTTCACCGCCCGCCACAACAAGAAGATCACCGCCACCCTGGCCACCTTGCCGAGCAAATCCCACGCCCTGCTCGGCGGCGGGGTGATTGCCCGTTCCGACTCCAACGGCGAGGACCTGGAAAACTACGCCGGGGCCGGACTTTATGAAAGCGTGCTGGTGGCGCCGCCTATCGAGGAGCTGATCGACTACCCGAGCCATCCCCTGCTCAACGACCCGAAGTTTCGCGACAAGTTCCTGATCAGGGTTGCGGAAATCGGCTACGCGGTGGAAAAAATCATGGGCCATATCCCCCAGGACATCGAAGGGGCCTGGGTAAACGATAAATTCTACGTGGTGCAGACCAGGCCCCAGGTCGGCGCCCTGCTGCCGTAGGACAACAGATGGCTACCAACTTCAACATCCGGATCGGCAATCAAACCTCGTTCAGCGCCGCCACGCCGATGGCGCCCTTTGAGTTTGCCCTGGCCCATGGTTTTGCCGCCTTTGAGTGGTTCCCGGACAAAAAAGAGAATGGCGCCGGCTTCGCGATCAGCGACCTTGATCTTAATCAACGGACCCGGATCAGAACCCTGGCCCGGCAACACCGGCTCAGCCTGGCGGTGCATGCCCCCTGGCAGGCCAGCCCCCGGGCGCCGGAGGGGTTGCCGATCTTTGCCGAGCATATCCGGTTTGCCCTGGAGATCGGCGCCAACCTGCTCAACATCCATTGCGACACCGACCAGGACGTGCCGGGCTTTGCCCGGGCGCTGCTGCCGCTGATCACCATGACCAAAGAAGCGGGAATTAAGCTGGCCATCGAAAACACGGTGCTGACGGCGCCCGAGGAAATAAACTCCCTTTTCAAATGGCTTCAAAAACATGTGCCCGATGATCTCGCCCAGGTCGGCCTCTGCTTCGACATGGGCCACGCCAACCTCTGCGGCGCCACCCGCAACGATTACATCGGCTACCTCGATCGCCTGCACGGCAACATTCCCATCATCCACCTGCACGGCCACGAAAACTTCGGCGACCGCGACAGCCACCTGCCCCTGTTCAGCGGCCCGGCCGCCCACAATGAGACCGGGATCGCCGCCCTGCTGCTGAGAATGGCGGCCCGGGGCTTTGACGGCGCCCTGATCATGGAACAATGGCCCGAGCCGCCGAGCCTGCTCACCGAGGCCAGAGACCGGATCAGCAGGATCATCCAGACCATGATCTGCCCCAAACAAAGCAAGGCCGCGCCGCCCTCGCCCGGCCCGGCCCCGACGCCGCCACAAAAAAAAAGCCCTGAGTCCGCCCGGCCCGCACCGCCCCTGGCCGAGGCCATTGCCGCCATGGATCGGCAGAGCCGCAGCTGGCGGGAAAAGCTGCTCGGGGTCAAGGGCCTGCTCGAAAAGCATGACCAAGCCGAGCCGGAGGAGCAGCTCAGCTATCTGGCCATCTACCTGCGTTTTTTAAACACCGGTGAAATCAGCTGCCTGGAAGACGGCCGCCATTTCCGGCCCAGCCATCATGCCCGCACCTCCCAGGAAATCCAGGAGATCCTTTTAAGCAAAAGCACTTCGCAGAGCCTCTTTCTGCTCCGCAAGATCCTGCCCTGGCTGCCCTCCTTTGCCGATGACTTCATGCGGCATGAGCCCCTCACCCGGATCAGGGACATCGCCCACCGCAATGATATCCCCAAGGAGCTGAAAAAAGAAATCAAGGAGAGCCTGCAGAACAAACTGCACCGCTGCGCCGGCCCCGAAGACCTGCAGACCGCGGGCCGGATCCTGGAGCTGATCACCGGCCCGACGGCCAATTACAGCGCGGCTTTTGTCCACGAATTTCAGATCTTTTATGGCGAACTCCAGGATTTTTTCAATGCGGGCAGCCTGGAATCGCGACTGGCGGCCCTGGCCCGGGAGCAGGACGACCCCCAAACCGGCCCGGCCATAGATCAATTCCTCGCCGCCAAGCGGGCCAAGCATAAAACCAGCGGCCACCTGCTCGCCATCTTCGAAAAAAACACCCTGCTCCGGGCCGCGCTCCTGCCCGGAGCCTATCGCGGCAACGAGCCGGCGGCCCAGAATCGGCGGCTGGCGGAGATCCAGCTCGAAGATTATGGCTTTGTTGTTTTAAGCGAACTGATCAACGGGCTGGAGCAAGAGGCGGCCAGCTTTTTCTGGCCTCAAGCCCTGCAGGCCCTGGGCCTGACCCTGGCCCAACTGCGGCTGAGCAGCATCGACCCGGACGAGTGCGCGGCCTGCGAAGCGATGCTCGCCGCCTGGGCCCAAAACTTTGACCCCGAGGAGCACGAAGCCCTGCTGCTGATCAGCTCCCTGCTCAACCGCGGCCAACGGCTGGCGGAAAAATACTGCGAAAAAATGCTCGCCCTGTTTGCCGACAAAGCCCAAACCCTGGGCCGCCTGCTGGCCATCCCCGACCATGCCCAACGCATGTATGCCGAGGGCGAGATCCGGGGCAGCCTGGTCTTCCAACTGGCCAAGCTCACCACTCTGCTCCAGGGCAAGATCAGACAACTGGCCAAGCTGCCGCCCTGGGACATCATCGTGGCCGGCCAAGCCCGCGGCCGCCTGACCCCCCTGGCCCGGCTGGAGGATTTCCGCCCGCGCCGGGGCAAAAACCATATCCTGCTGCTGGCCGAGGCCACCGGCTCCGAGGAGATCCCCCCCCAGGTCACGGCGATCATCCTCTGTCGGCCCATCCCCCACCTCAGCCATCTGGCGATCAGGACCAGGCAGGAAAACATCGTGCTCGTCGCCCTGCTCGATTCGCAGAGCCAACCATCATTAACCGGGCTTTATGACCAAGAGGTCGCCATTAGCGCAACCTCTGCCGGGGTCAACCTCGGCCCCGACTTGGGAGTAACCGTCAAACAGAAAAAGAGCCCGCCCGTCTTACAACCCGAGATGCCCCAGGTTGCCCTGGCCTTCCGCAAGCCGGTGCTGGCCCTGACCGAGGCCCAACTTGCCGACTGCGGCAACAAGGCCTTTGGCGCGGCCAGGCTGGCCGAGCTGGCCGATTCGCAAAAATCATTCACAACCCCGCCGGGGCTGATCATCCCCTTCGGGGTCGCGGCCCAGGCCATCGCGCAAAACGCCGAGCTGGGGGAAAGGCATCAACAATTGATCAGCCGGCTGGCCCAGGCCGACCGCAACCTTGACCAAATCATCACCGGGCTCAACGAGATTTATCCGGCCCTGCCCATCGACCCGGCAATCCGCCGTAAGATCACGGAGAAACTGGGGGCCAAGAGCCGGCTCATGGTGCGCTCCAGCGCCAACTGTGAGGATCTGGGCACCATGTCCGGGGCCGGCCTCTACGACTCGATCGCCAATGTGAAGCCCTCGGCCATTGACGATGCCCTGCGCCGGGTCTGGGCCTCGCTCTGGAGCAGGCGGGCGATCATCAGCCGGGAGCGGGCCGGCATCCCCCATCACGCCGCGCAGATGGCGGTCCTGATCCAGGAGATGATCAGCCCGGATTATGCCTTTGTCCTGCACACCGCCAACCCGATCAACAACAGCGGCGAGGAGCTTTACCTGGAACTGGCGATCGGCCTCGGGGAAACCCTGGCCTCCGCCGCCCAGCCCGGCAGCCCCCTGCGGCTGATCTGCGCCAAGAAGAGCGGCACGACCAAAATTTTAAGTTTTGCCGATTTCAGCCGGGCGGCCCGCCCTGGCCCCGGCCCGGGCCTGCTCTGGGTCACCGTCGACTACAGCCGGGACCGATTAACCTGCGACCGGAACTCACGGCAAAAAACCGCGGCCAGACTATGCGCCATCGGAGTCCAACTCGAAAAGGCGTTCGGCCCCCCCCAGGACATCGAAGGGGTAATCAAGGGCGATGAGATTTATCTTGTTCAATCCAGGGCGCAAATGATAAAAAATAGAGGAACATAATAAGGAGGGGCGGAACCAACTTATGCATCCGCCAAGGAGTAACGATGAGCATGACCGGACATTCACCACGCTGCATGGCCCTTTTCCAACAACGGATCGAGGGCGACGAAGCCCTGCTGGAGCTGGCGGCCCGCCGCTTCAAGAATGCGGGACTGGGGCCGGAATATTATGCCGAATCCCCGGAGGAACTCGCCTGGCTGCTGCACTTCAAACCATGGCCCGAAGCGCCGACCATTGTCCATCTGGCCAGGGATATCAACCTGCTCACCCCGGACGGCCGGGATCGCTTGCTGGGCTTTGCCCAGCGCTTCAACCGCGAGGTATCAGGCTTCATCCTCCATGACCGGCTCGAGATGGTCGAAAAAGGTGAAGATTACCTGGCCGCCCTGACTGAAATCAATCAACGTCTGGCCGAACTGGCGCAACCGCCCTTGCTCTTTATCGAATACGCGGTGGGCCTGGCCCCTGATCTTTTCTGCGCCTTCATCGAAAGCCTCGCCCAACTCCCGCAGATCAGCGCCTGCCTGGATATCGGCCATCTCGGCATCAACGCGATCCGGGCCGACTTCAACAAAACCTATCCGGGCCGGGATGTCTGCGGCTTCACCCCCAACGACCCGCTGCTGCCGGATTATATCGAGGCCATTCAAAAAAGCGTGCGCAGCGCCAAACCCGCCGTAATCCAGGTGATCAGCCGGCTGGCCAAACTCAACAAGCCCCTGCATTTTCATCTGCACGACGGCCATCCGCTCTCCACCCTGAGCCCCTTCGGGGTCTCGGACCACCTGAGCTTTTTGCAAACCATCCCCCTGCCGGTTGCCGGCAAGGGCAGCAAAAAACTCGGCCCGATGTTCGGGGCCAGGGGCCTGGCCGCGATCATCAAAAAAACGCTGGAGCTCTGTGATCCGGCCCTGCTCTCCTTTTCCCTGGAGATCCACCCCACCGATGAGAGGGCGCCCCTGGTGGAATGGCCCCAACTGTTCCAGCACTGGCGGGATAAAACCAACGCCGAAAAGCAGAACCACTGGCTGACCACCCTGATCAAGAACCACCAACTTTTACAACAATCCTTGGACGCCGCAAACTGACCCCGTACCCCCCCGAAGCCCTCCCTTTATTTCTTGCTTGAGAAAGACAAAAAAAAATTGTAAATAACCCCCTCACCCATAATGAAAACCACGCAACAAGGCGCAGGCTCTGTTGCCGGTGATATATTTTAAATTTGAAGAGGAACGAAAATGGGAATGGAAGATTCGGCCAACAGCCTTGCCTGGATTTTTTTCAGCACCACCGCCTTTGTGCTGCTGAGTCTCACCTATGAGGGAATCAAGTGGATCTACAATCAGTTAGCCCCCAAAAAAAAGACTGACGCCGACGACAAAACAAAAGCCTGAGCCTGATGGTTGGCTGAAAAAAACCTATTGATTCTGCTGACAATAGATCAACTCTTCCAGCAAAGAGAGCTCGGCGCCGGCCTCGGCATCGATCAGAATATTGTCCATTATCGACTGCCGGGGGCTGGTGACCGACTCGAAATCACGGAGCAATAACTCCTTGTCCTTTGGGAAATAAACCAGACAGGGCCTATAGATATTCACCGTTTTTTCCTGGGCCGGGAATTTATGACTCTGGAAAAGAAACAGGTCAATGGTCACATGCAGCACCGGGGTGTTTTGGACATCCGCGTAATTGTACCGGCGCAGGGCAGCCTTGAGTGAATGTTGGTCTATTTCGACTTCATACAGGCTGTCCAGGGTAAACTCCGCCGGTTCATCCAGGGAGCTGAAGTATTGGATCAAAGATGACAATGCAGTACGTCTCATGGTAACTAAACTCTAAATATTTTGCCGCCCGTCCCCCAACTTTTACCAGGCCGACCCATCACTTGCTCGTAAGCCATGGGCCGACCCAAAGAGAAATCTACCTCCCCTCCCCGGCGGAGTCAAGCGCGCACTTGAATTTTCGCCGGGCGATTTCAGCCGCTGTAATATCTTGCCACCAGATCCTCGCCGAGCTTGTGCAAGGCGGCCACGGTGGCCGGATCATCTTCCAGGGTGCTGATCCCCACACTTTCGACGGTGGCCGCTGGGCCGTGAATCATCTTCAGCCCGGAAACCTGGCACTGGATCCCGGTGTTGCATTTTACGCAGGGCACATTGCCCATGACCGAAACCCCGCCCACATACTTCATCCCCTCTTCCATCATATAATACTGGATGGCATTAAGGCCGTTTTCACAGGCGGGCGGCATCCCGGCCCGGCCGGCGGGAATGGCGCAGGTGACCACCGCCGCCCCGACCTTGCCGATCATCAGGCCATGCCGGTGTCGCAAGGGGTAGAGCCGTTCGAGAAAGGCCTTGGTCCGGCTGTCCAGGGTCGAATAAGGGGTATAGCCGCCAATAATAATGATATCGGCCTTAAAAGCCTTTTCCGCCAGCATCACCCCGTCATCCTTGATCACGCAGCGGTTGGTTTCAACACAGCCCAGACAGGCATTGCAGGGGGCGATGGTGTAATCACTCAACTTAAAAAAATCTTGTCGGATGGCGCCGGTGGCGGCCATGACCATCTTTACGGCCCGGTCGGTATTGCTGTCTTTGATCGGGGAACCAGATACGGCTAAAACCTTCATTGTAACCTCCGTTGGTTAAGACAAATTGAGGGCTAAACATAGGCATAATCCCCCCCTGCGTCAAGGCGGATCTTGCAGTTCTTTGTTGTGGAGACGGGCTGGGTGTGGTGAAATTAATCAGTTGGTTATTTCAACCGACTCCTGATCAACCATGGGCTCAAGATGGGGACAACCATGAACAAAAAACTGATCATCAGCGGCATCCTGATTGCGGCGGCCCTTGGCGGCTGGCTCATCCATTACTTCTCCGACCGGCAGGTGATCCGCCGGCAATTACACACTATTGCCCAGAACTTAAGCAAGGAGGGGGAGGAGGCGCCGGTGATGATGGCGCTGCGGATGAAACAGGTCCTGGATCGGCTTGACAGACAATGCCTGATCGAAATCCCGGAGCAGGGCTTTTCAGAAGCAATGGAGCCGGGGCTGATCATCCGCTACCTGATCAACTACCGCGGCCGCCAGGCCACCCTGCTGGTGGCGGTTGATGAAATCACGGTGGAGATCCCGGCGCCGGGCCGGGGGGCGGTAGCCACCCTGATCCGACTGACCGGCAATGCGGGCAGGCCTGATTTTTTCGAGGAGCGCCACCGGGTGGAGTTTTCCCTGCAAAAGATCGAAAAAAAGTGGCTGATTCAAAAGGCCCTGCTACCGGAGGAGCTGGTCCGATACTGATCTTTCCACCGGACAATGCCGGCCCCGCAAATTCGGGATAGCCAGACAGCATAACCGGCTGATCTTATTTTAAAAACAACGCGCCCAGCGACCGGAATGCCCCGGTAAACTTGGCCAGACTCTGGGCCGAAATGCCCAACAAGGTCTGGGAATCGGGATTTGCCCCCTGCGCCAGAAGATATTCAACCACCGGCCGGTGGCCGAACATGGCGGCAAACATCAGCGGCGTCTTGCCGCCGCCGTTATCGGCGTCGATGTCGGCGCCAGCCTCAAGCAGCAAGGCAACCAGGGCCGGATTGCCCTTGAAGGCCACCCCTCCCAACGGGGTCTGGCCGTGATCGTTCCGGCGGTCGACCTCGGCCCCATGCTTCAGCAGCATGGCCGCGGTCTCGGCCTGGCCGTTATAGGCGGCCAGCATCAGCAGGGAATTACCCTTGCCGTCGCAAAGATTGACCGGCAAACCCGCCTGGACCATGTTTTCAAGATCAGCGGTTTCGCCGTCCCTGGCCATTTCCAGCGCCATGAGCTGGAGCTCGGCATAGCGTTGTTCTTCATCCAGACTGAGGGGCTGATTTTGCATGGTGGTTATTAACGGCAATGGATTATTAAAAAACCGGGAAAGACCGCCAATTCAGTCTTTCCCGGCGGATCAGCAATCACGCGAACTATCTATCCCTGCCAGGCAACGCCCAGGGCCGCGGCAACCCCGGCGGCATAGGCCGGGTCGGCCTTGTGGAAATGGCCGAGCTGGCGCTGAATGATATCAGCGGGCACTCCCTCCATGGCCCCGGCCAGGTTATTAAAAAGCTGACTCTTCTGGTCGGCGCTCATCAGACGGAACAGATCGCCGGGCTGGCGATAGTCATCATTGCCGTCGCGGTGGTTATAACGGTCGGCATCGCCGGAGATTTTCAAGGGCGGTTCGCGAAAGCTCTGATCCTGGGCCGGGCCGTTAAAGCTGTTGGGCTCATAATAGGCATCCGGGCCGCCCGGGGCGTCGAAACGCATGGAACCGTCCAGATGGTAGGTGTTGACCGGGCTGAGCGGCTTATTGACCGGCAGCATCTCATAATGGGTTCCCACCCGGTAACGATGGGCGTCGGCATAGGAAAATATCCGGGCCTGGAGCATCTTGTCCGGCGACCAGCTGATGCCGGGCACGATATTGGAGGGACTGAACGAGGCCTGCTCCACCTCGGCAAAATAATTCTCAGGATTGCGGTTAAGCTCAAGGACCCCGATATCCAGACAGGGATAATCCTTGTGGGGCCAAACCTTGGTGACATCAAAGGGGTTGACGTGGTAGTTTTCCGCATCCATTTCCGGCATGATCTGAACCTGGACATTCCATTTGGGGAAATCGCCCCGCTCAATGGCCTCGAAGAGATCACGCTGATGACTCTCGCGATCCTTGGCGATGATCGCTTCTCCCTCCGCATTGGTCAGGCACTGGATACCCTGCTGGGTCTTAAAATGGAACTTGACCCAGAATCGTTCCCCCCCACTGTTAATCAGACTGTAGGTGTGGGAACCGTAACCGTTGACATGGCGGTAGCTCTTGGGCAGGCCCCGGTCGGAAAACAGGGTGGTCACCTGGTGCAGACTCTCCGGAGAAAGTGACCAGAAATCCCACATGGCCGTGTTGTTGCGCAGGTTTGATTTGGGATGGCGCTTCTGGGTGTGGATAAAGTCCGGAAATTTAAGGGGGTCCCTGATAAAAAAGACCGGGGTGTTGTTGCCGACCAGATCAAAATTGCCCTGCTCGGTATAAAATTTTACGGCAAAACCGCGCACGTCCCGCTCGGCATCGGCGGCGCCGCGTTCGCCGGCCACCGTGGAAAAGCGCAGGAAGACCGGAGTCTCCTTGCCTACGCCGGCAAAGAGTTTGGCCTTGGTGTATTTGGCGATATCGTGGGTGAGCCGAAAGGTGCCGTGGGCGCCGGAACCCTTGGCATGAACCACCCGTTCCGGGATCCGCTCTCTATTCTGATGGGCCAGCTTTTCAAGCAGCTGGTAATCCTGCATCAGTACGGGCCCGCGAGCCCCGGCGGTAAGGGAGTTCTGGTTATCGGCAATCGGGTTGCCACCGGTGGTAGTCATCGTCTTGGCACTCATTACATCCTCCTTACATTTAGGTAAACAGCATAATCTTGCACCAATCTTGAAAGTGCTTGATTCAAATGAATACAGACCAAACTCTTGGTTAGGATATCTTATTATTTCCCAGGACACATCTGAAATTTTTCATTTCCGAAAATTATCAGTCCCCTACCTGCCAATCTTGCCGGAACAACCCCTGCAGATCCCCTCCAGGATCGCATTCCGCTTTACCACTTCGCCCCAGCCGCTGACCTCGTTCGGCACCAGGGCCTCATCAAAAGAGTCCCAGATGAAATCGGTGATCTTCCCGCAATTGCGGCAAACGGCATGATGATGCCTGATCATTTTCGCCTCAAAGCGGGCCTGACTGTCAAGGGTCTGCACCCGGGTGATCAGGCCATGCTTTTCCAGGGTGGCCAGGGTCCGATACACCGTGTCCAGGGAGATGGTTGACAGCCTGACAATAACCCTGTTATAGACCATCTCCGCCGAAGGATGGTCATCGGCCAGGGCCAATTCCCGATAGATCTCAAGGCGCTGGTGGGTAAGTTTGAGCTCCGCCCTGCGGCAGGCGTTTTCAAAATCCGCCATCATGGCCGACAGGTTATGTTGATTTTGGTTATCCATATCTTTTTGCGAGTAGTAATTATTCTTACCTGCACGATAATGGAGTTTACCGCTGGCTGTCAATTATTTTTTTTCACCCACTTTCCCCTTGCCTGATCCGGTCACCTGTGCAACCGGGCAAGGGTTAACCTTAAGCTTGTTCCGACAACTGTTAACTGGCGCTGATTGGGGAGATAAATAATATGGCCGAAAAAAAAGCCGACTTTTTTTAGCGGGAAAAGTATGACAGGAGCCGGCGCAGCCCATACCCGGACGAGACTGGAAGGTGTGCCGCCGAAACACCGCACTACCGGCAAACAACGGAGCAAGATGGCCCTGAGGATCAAACACAGGGGACCGGCTTGACCGACCGGGCCTGGTTGAAACCCTGCTGTCGGAAAAGCTGGTTCGATACTGACGAAATCCGGAAGTTAACGCCCCGGTTCGGCCTTGATTTCCGCTAACCGGGCCCTGGCCTTTTCGACCAATTCACTATCCGGGTGCCGGTCGATAATCTCCTGATAGAGCTTGGCGGCATGGGGGTAGTTGGTCTGCAGCAACTCAAACTCCGCCGTGTCAAACAGCTCCTGGGGGCTGGGACCGCAGGCGGTGAGCAGCAGAAAAACAAGAGGACCTAGCAAACGTTTCATAGAAAAAACTCCGAGATAAAAAAACAAACAACCACAAAAAAAGGCGGCCCTGTTCCGGAGCCGCCTTTTCGATGCTGTAAAAACAAAAAATCAGTTCGCTCCCTTTTCCCCGTAAACGCTCCACATCCCGCCTTTCAGGAAATAATAGTTCTTGATCCCTTCGTTTTCCAGATGATACTGAAGCCATCGAACCTGCTTGCCGACCGCATCGACAATATAAAGAGTCTTGCCTTCTATCTGCTTTTGGAACACAGCATTGTTCAGATTCTTGGCCAGCTTGTCCATCGGCTGTTTGGCCGCCTTTTTAGCCCAGTCCGGAGTTTGCTTGCGCTGAATAACATCACGGGCATCGATAAGGAAGGCATCCGGCGATGAAGCCTTGGCAATAAAGTCATCAAGGGCAAGTTCCTTTTTCTGCAAGTCCGCCTTGGGTATAATCTTGCCCGGGTCGGCAGGGCTTTGGCCCAACAGGGAAGAAAGGGCGGGATGAGCCTTAACCCACTCAAAAACTCCGCTGTCATAGGCAAAGCCTTCCACGCCGGCCTTTCGAGCCTTCTCCTCAGCCTTGTAACTCTTGGCACAGGTATGGCCGTTGCAATAAAAAACTATTTTTTTGCCATGATTTTCCGCAACAGCTTTCTTCACCTGATCAACAAAAGTAACATTGGCAACAGCGGCATTGATGGCGCCCTTGATATGGATAACATCGAACTCAAATTCGCTTCTCACATCAAAGATCAGACAGTTGTCAAATTCTTTCGCCAGATCCTCGGTAGAGATATAGGGTGAATCCGGATAGTTAGCCCGCAAAGGAAATTCATTCGCGGCGCTTACCCCACCGGGTATCAATGTCATCCCCAACAAAAGCAACGCAAAAACTAACACCTGAATACCACTCGCCAATCCCTTTAACGATTTCAGCTTCATCCTTGTCCTCCCAAAAATTAAATTTTCCCCTGAGTTAATTTTTATTATCTATTTCTGCAAAATGAAACTCAAGTGAAAAAAAAAGATAAATATTAGGGAAATAAAAATACTTCGGCAAAAGACAAGCACGAAAAAATGGGCTATTGCCCCCGTTGGGCCAGCCAGATCATATGACGACTGCCGCCCTTGCGGCCCCGGGCCCGGGCGGCAATTTCCCGCACCGTAAAACCAGCCTGTCGCAGCAGCCGGCTAAAGGCCGAGTCGGCACTGGCCGACCAGACGGCGAGGATGCCGCCTGGGGCCAAGGCCCCGTGGGCGGCGGCCAACCCGGCCTTGGAATAGAGCCGGTCGTTGCCGCTGCGGGTCAGCCCCTCGGGACCATTGTCCACATCGAGGATAATCGCATCAAAACCCTGCTCTTCTTTTTTGATAAGCAGCCCGACATCACTCTCCCGCACCGCGACCCGCACATCATCCATGGGATGGCCGGCCAGCCCGGCCAGCACCCCCCGGTTCCAGCCGACCACGGCCGGGACCAATTCGGCCACCACCACCCGGGCCTGGTCGCCGAGATTTTGCAAGGCCGCAGCCAGGGTATAGCCCATGCCCAGACCGCCGATCAAGATCCTGGCCGCCGGCCGATTGACCAGCCCGGCACAGGTGAGCTCGGCCAAAACATCCTCCGAGCCGTGGACCCGGCTGTTCATCAGTTCGTTGCCATCCACCCGAATGGAAAACTCCCCGCCCCGCCGATAGAGGCGCATGATTTGCGCGCCGCCGGGCACCGGGGCGCTGTCCAGCAACTGCCAAGGAATCATCGCGACCTCAATCCAAAAAATTATCAGTGAACCATATCCACCGGTTGCCGCAACTAATCCCGAATAAGGATAACACGAGTGAGCACGGAGTCAAACGCCCCATATACCGCACCGGGCCAATCAGCGCCTGAAATAAATTACCACCAGCTCAGCCGGCCTTGCCGCCCGCTTTGTTATCCAGGACCGCCCTCACCGTTTGCGCCATGGTTTTCCTTTCAACCGGTTTTGCCAGATAGGCCTTGACCCCCATGGCCAAGGCGCTCTCCATGGAAACCACCGAACTGTACCCGGTGCAGAGGATAACCGGCAGATCCGCCCTGATCTTTAAAATTTCCGCGGCCAGCTTGGCCCCGGACAAATTGGGCATGGTCTGGTCGCTGATCACCAGATCAAACCGCGCCGGGTCATTGCGTACCAGGGCCAACGCCTCCAGGGGGTCGGTCAGCCCGGCCACCTCATAACCAAGGCGGCCCAAACCGGCCTTCAACATCCGGACAATGACCTCTTCGTCATCGACCACTAAAATCCGCTCGCTGCCCGTGGCCAGGACTTCATCTCTTGCCGCCTCCACCACGGCCGGGCTCCGCCTTGCCAGGGCCGGCAGGTAAATGTGGAAAGCGGTCCCTTTGCCCGGTGCGCTGTCCACCTCGATAAAGCCTTTATAGTCATCAACAATCCCCTGGATCACCGCGAGGCCGAGGCCGGTGCCCCTGCCCACCTCCTTGGTGGTGAAATAAGGGTCAAAGATCCGGGCCATGGTCTGGGGGTCCATGCCCCGCCCGGTATCACTGACCGACAGGACAATATAATCCCCGGGGACGGCGGCCCGTTCTTGCAGCTGCCGCGCGCCTATTTTCTTGCGGGACAGCGCAACGCTCAAAATCCCCTCTTCCCTTTCCATGGCTTGCACGGAATTGGTGCAGAGATTGATAACGATTTGATGAATATTGGTCGGGTCGGCCATAAGCTCGCCGCTGCTGCTGTCGATATCTTCCAGGATTTTAATGGTGGTCGGCAGCGAGGCCCGCAACAGCTTCAAGGCCTCGTTAACGATCAGATGCGGCTGAAGACGCTCCAGACGATGTTCGGACTTGCGGCTGAAGGTGAGAATCTGTTGCACCAGGTTGGCCGCCCGTTTGCTGGCCTTGAGGACCTGCTCGATGTTCTCAACCGCAATGCTGCCCGCCGGCAGCTCAAGTTTGACAATTTCCCCAAAGCCCATAATGGCGGAGAGGATATTATTAAAATCATGGGCGATACCGCCGGCCAGGGTGCCGATGGTTTCCATCTTCTGGGCTTGAGCCAGCTGCGCCTGCAACCGCTGCCTTTCCTGTTCCGCCTCCACCCGTCCGCTGACATCCCTGGCAAAACCCAGGATATAATTGGTCCCGGACCAGGGCAAAATACCAACCCTGATCTCCACCGGAAAAACAGTGCCATCCTTGCGCCGATGCTCACTGTTGACGGTTTCATAGGCGTCCGAGGACAAATTTGCCCAGAGGCCCTGATGGGGATTGGTTGCCGCGGCCCGGGGATCCACATCAAACACCGTCATCGCCAGCAGCTCTTCCCTGGTATATCCCAAGTTCCGACAAGCCATCTGGTTGACATCAACCAACCGCCCATTAACATCCGCCAGAAATATGGCATCCCCGGCCCGATCAATCAGGGTGCGAAATCGTTTTTCGCTGTCCTGGATCGATTGCAAATACATGGCATTCTTGATCGCCACCGCCGACTGGTTGGCAATGGACTGATAGATATTGATCTCTTCCGGGCCAAAATCGCGCCTGGATCTGGTATGGCCGATCATCACCCCGAAAACCGTCTCCCCGATCAGCATGGGCACCGCGACGGCGGAAACGATCTTTTCCTTAAAAACTATCGGCGGCACCGTAAAGCGTTTTTCGCTCTGAAAATCATTGACGACGGCCGCCTTTTTCTCTTTGACCACGTAGGTGGACAACCCCTGCCCTTCGAGCAGACTGAAGGTGTCGATCATCGTGTCGGGAAAACCGATGGCGCCGCGGATCACCAGGGCCTTGCCGTCATCGCTCAAGATCATCAGGGTCGAATAATCAAGGCTCAGGATCTTCAGGGCCAGGGCGTTGCTTTCACTATAAAGGGTTTTCAGGTCGGCATTACGGGTGAGCCTGGTGGAAAAAGCCAGGATATCAGCCAGTATTTGCCGATGAAAGGCTTCCCTGGCTTCAAGTTGTTCAATTTTTTCCAAAAGTTTTTTGGTATCGGCTGGCATCGGCATCTTCAGACAGAGATCGAGCAATTCCCGGTTATTCTGATTATTCCCAAGTGGCTATCCCCTACTCATCCGGTTGCGGATTAAGCGTCGGTCGCCCCCGGCAACCGCCTCTTTCCCGGCAAAAACAAGGCGCGCTGACTTTTGTGATCCGGTCAGTAAAAATATACCATTTATTACGACTCATCTTAAACGGTAAATGCAGGCGCCAAAAAATAATCAGGAAAAATAAATGAAACACCTGGCGAGATAACTAGATGGGGCTGCAGACAGACCTTTGCTCCCCCTGCGTGCAACCAAAAGCCTGATCCCGGAGCAGACCGGCAGAAGCGGGGCGCCAACCAGATCGGCGGACAAGTACCGGGACTTAACCGCGCGGGGACCAGCCGCCCCGCCGCGCGCACGCCCTACGCCCCGACCACTTCACCGAGAACCTTGCTCAATTCCGCAATGGTGTAGGGTTTTGCCACCACCCCGTCAAAGCCGTGCTCCTTGAAGTTGGCCATGATCGAGTTCGTGGCATAGCCGCTGGAAACAATGGCTTTGATCTCGGGATCAATGGCGCGGATTTTACCGATGGCCTCCTTGCCGCCCATCCCCCCGGGCACAGTGAGATCCATCATGACCACATCAAAGGGCCGGCCCTGCTCTTGCGCCTTGAGGTAAAGGTCGATCGCCTCTTGGCCGTCCCGGGCGGCAACCACCTCGCAGCCAAGGTGCTGGAGGATGGTGGTGGTCACCACCCGGATGATTTCCTCATCATCCATGAGCAACACCTTGCCGATGGTGGCCGCCGGCTTTTCGGCCAGAGGTTCCTGCGGCGGGATTATTTTTTGGGTGGCGGGCAGGTAAATGGAAAAAGTCGTGCCCTTGCCAGGTTCCGATTCAACGGTGATCAGGCCCTCATGTTTTTTGATAATCGAATAGCTGATGGCCAGACCCAGACCGCACCCCGTTTTTTTGCTGGTAAAATATGGGTCGAAAATTTTCACTAAATTTTGCCTGGAGATGCCAACGCCCTGATCACGAAAAGAGAGATGAACATACTTGCCGGCCGCCAGCCCCGGCTGATCATGTGCGCCAAGCACCTCATTGGCGGCGGTGATCAGCAAGGTACCCCCGTCGGGCATGGCCTGGCAGGCATTGATCACCAGATTCTGGCTGACCTGGCTCAATTGCCCGGCATCCACCTCAATCGGCCACAGATCTTCCTGCAGCTGATATTCGCATTTGACATTGGCGCCCCGCATGGTGAAACGGGTTGAGTCCTTGATCAGTTCGTTGATGGTGGTGACCTTTTTTATCGGCGCCCCGCCCTTGGAAAAGGTGAGCAACTGTTGGGTCAGGTTTCTGGCCTGCAGGGCCGCCTTCTCGGTATCTTCCAGGTTGGCGTAAATTATGTCCCCGGGGCTGATATTCACTTTGGCCAGGGAGATGTTGCCCAGCATGGCGGTGAGCAGGTTATTGAAATCGTGGGCAATGCCGCCGGCCAGCACGCCGATGGACTCAAGTTTTTGGTTCCTGAACAGTTCCGCCTCCATTCGCTTTTTCTCGGTAACGTCACGGAAGATGCACTGGGTCACCACCGGCTTGCCGTCCTCAAACCGGCAACAGGCATTGCCCTCAATATTGACCCGACTCCCGTCCTTGGCCACAAAGCTGGTGTCGATAGTCTGCACCCCTTCGGATGAAACCACCTTCTGAAAGGTCTCTTTGCAATGCTCCTGGCAATCAGAGGCGATCAGATCAAAGATGGAGAGGCCGGCATCGATATCCGCCTGGCCGTAGCCAAGGGTTTGCATCCAGGAACGATTGACGAACAGCAGGCGGCCGTCCGGCCGAACCGCCTGGATGAGATCGGTGGCGTTTTCAAAAAGGGTGCGGTACTTCTCTTCGCTTTCCCGGAGGGCGAGCTCGTTTTGCCTCCGCTTACCGATATCGCGAAAAATCCCGGTCATGGCCACCGCCCTGTTATCAACAAATTTGGTCCGGCAACTGCCCTCCACCTCGATTTTACTGCCATCCTTAGCCACGAAGACCGTCTCATTGTGATCAATGGCCTCGCCCTGGATCAGGATGTTGAAAATATTGCGACACTTGTTGCGGCAGCCCTCATCAACAATGTCCATCAGCTTGAGCCTGGTCAGATCATCATCGCTGTAGCCCAGGGCATTGCGCCAGGCCTGGTTGACGTAAATAAAAGAGCCGTCCGGGGTAACGCTGTGAATCAGGTCGCTGGCATTTTCCACCAGAGCGCGGTATAGATCCAGCCGCTCTGTCAACTCGGCCAGGGCGCCCTGCCCCAAGGCGAACTGCTGCTCCAATTCCTTGTTTTTATTCAGCAGTTCTTCATAGGTTGGATCAATAGCCATGGGGAAATCTCCCGGAGAGGATATTGTAACGCTTGTGCTTAAACCACTTACCGACTCAGCTGACTTTCCGGGGGCCGCATCCCAAAAGCCGGCCCAGCCCAAGTAATTTTCAGCAACTCAGCAATAATATACCATTTGTTAACGGTCTTATTAAACACTAAAAAGCTTCAGCATAAAGAAAAAAATCATGGTTAAACTGCGCCGCCGGGCTGCCTAACCCGCCCTTTTGGCAAAAACCCGGATCTCGACATCGACATCCAGCTGCAATCGGTCGAGGGCCGCCACCTTGGCCTGGGTCTCTTGATCGATGTTCCAGTAATAGGGGGTCATCGCCAGCAGATCCATCACCTGCTGCCGGCTTTGGAGCTCAAGCGGATAAGTGATCCTCGCCACGTCGGCCAGGGTGAAAAGTTCTTCGGCCTTTTTGGTGATGGTCGGCGCCTCATGCTCCCTGGTCACCGGATAGATGATCTCCCGCAAGCCGTTGAGGTGCCGGGGCCCGGGGCTGATGAAGACGAGGCGGCCGCCGGGCTTGATGATCCGGGCAAACTCCAGGATGTTTGCCGGCGAAAAGACACTGAGCACGAGATCGAGGGAGGTATCGACAAAGGGCAGATCGTTGATGCTGGCGACAAACCAGGCCATGCTCCGGTCGCGCTGGGTGGCCTGGCGCACCGCAAACCTGGAGACATCGACGCCGTGGTAATCGATCGCGGGACACACCCGGCGCCCGTGGGCCAGGGCCTGCTTCAGGCGCTGCAGATAAAAGCCTTCGCCGCAACCGGCATCAAGCAGGCTGCAATTGCCGCCCCGCCCCAAGCCGGCGAGCAGGGTGGCGATGGTCTGGTTGACCCCGTCGGAAATCCGGTCATAATAGCCCAGATCCAAAAAGCGCCGCCGGCTCTGGATCATTTCCGGGCCGTCCCCCGGCTCTTTGGAATGCTTGTTATGGGAGAGAACGAGATTAACATATCCCTGGCGGGCCGCATCAAAGCTGTGCATCTTTGCGCATTGATAGCCGGTGGTTGACAGGGACAAAGGTTTTCGACAAACAGGGCACTGCAAAATGGATGTCATGCGCGGATCCTTGTTTTTTATGGCGCTGAGCTCATTTCGCGCTTTATGAGTCAGGTGCAGGGTAGAGGCGGCAAGACCCGGTGCGCATCAAGGCCCGCCGGGGCAAAATGAAAATGGTGGGGCAAAAATCGGTTACAGGTTAATGCTGATCCGCTTTCAAGAAGGTATTTTTAACCTTCTCAATCACAATATTTGCCGTAAAAGGCAAGACAATACACTGGGTACTCTTGTAGTACGTCCCCGATAAAGAGCTGCAGATCCTGGTCGGAGATCTTATCGAAGCGGTTGATCTTCTTCAGCAGGGCCAACACACTTTTATCATCGGGCAGCACATTAAATTCTTTCATTTAAGGAAATCGCCATCCGCTGAATTTTGGATTAAATGGTGCCGGCCAGGAACAGCCCGGTTTCATTGGGGGATATTTTTACAGTGCGCCAAGAACTATCCATATAAAAAAATAACACAAAAATGGTGGGATATGGAATTAAAATTGCCGAGAAGGAAGAAGGGGCGCAAAGGGCGCCGGCCCCTTTGCCAGGGATAAATCAAATCGATATCGAGCCTGTGGCAGGCCGATCATTTATTTTTTGGCCTGCGCCAGCAAACCATCAAAAGTAGCCTGATCAACGACAAAGGCCCTGGCCTGCTCGCCGGCCCGGATAATGCTCAGCCGCCGGATCTTGTCCCCCTGGGCAATGGCATCCACCACCGCCTGGCCCTTAACCACCCGGCCGAAGACCGAATGGACCCCGTCCAGATGCGGGGTGGCCGTATGGGTGATAAAAAACTGGCTGCCGTTGGTATTGCGCCCGGCATTAGCCATGGACAAAACACCCGCCCCGTTATGGCTGAGCTTTTTGTGAAACTCGTCCGGGAATTTATAGCCCGGCCCGCCGCTGCCATTGCCCCGGGGATCACCGCCCTGGATCATGAAATCACTAATCACCCGATGAAACTTGAGGCCATCATAAAAACGGACCCCCTCCCCCCGGTTTGCGTGGATGGCGCCTTCGGCCAGGCCGACAAAGTTTGCTACTGTCAGCGGCACCTTCTCAAATTCCAGCCGGAGGATAATCTCCCCCTTGCTGGTCTCCATCAGCCCATAGAGGCCATCCCCGAAATCAACGACCTTGGCGGCCAACTGCTCGTCGCTATAGATCGTGGCCGGGGTGTTATCCTCCGGCTTGCCGAAAAAGAAGAAGCCGGCCACCGCGGCAACCAGCAACGCGGCCACCATTTTTCTTTTTTTAGTCAATTGGATCATATGTTATGCCTCGATGGTTTTTTAGTTATTGAGGTGATGGTGTTTGCTGTTCTTACCGGGTGTGAAGAGAAACTGCATGGAAAAAAGGATGGTTGCATGGGGAAACTTGCGGCT
>Ga0224496_10000377_pt1 | contig 31279 bp, 21 predicted proteins | sample SF_Jul11_sed_USG_2_FD_168127 | JGI IMG/M metagenome (GOLD analysis project Ga0224496, IMG submission 168127) | Sediment microbial communities from San Francisco Bay, California, United States - SF_Jul11_sed_USGS_8_1 | ecosystem: Environmental > Aquatic > Marine > Sediment | place: USA...
GGACTGTTGATTGGACTGGTGCTCGGAAGCTTCAATACAACCCTGATCGTCTATGGAGCTCCCGCTCTGGGATTAGACATTGAATTCCTTCGTGATACGCCTCATGCCCACCTACCCCTCACCCTCATGGTGCCATGGTTTATTCTACTCATCGCCATCGCGGTGGAAATGAATTTTCGGGGGTTCTTGCTTGGACGCTTGCTGGCCCTGTTCTCCCAACACACAAGGCCGTCGAAGAGCTTAAATAATATCGCGCCAGTTATGACCCTAGGAATATCCAGCTTGGTCTTTGCGTTTGACCCGTTTATGGTCTCCACCTTTCAACACCTCCATTGGATCGCACTTTGGGATGGCTTCATCTGGGGATGGATGTGGCTGCAAACGCGGAACCTGTATATCCCCATGGCCGCGCACTTCATGGAAGTGATCATTGAATACCTGATTATCCGTGTGGCCTTGGCATGACCCCTTCTTTTTCTCCCCACCTGGTCAACGACCCCTTTGGTGATCCTGGTCTCTATGTAGAAATTCGGTGGAGCCGCAGAGCGCTCTTGTTTGATTTGGGAGACAACACATCGTTAAGCCCAACTTCTCTTCTTCGTGTCCAGGATATCTTTCTCTCCCATACCCACATGGATCATTTTATCGGCTTTGATCGGTTGATTCGGGTAGCCCTGGGCCGTGGCAAGCGGATTCGGCTGTACGGCCCGCCTGGACTCATCGCCAACATCCACGGCAAACTCCAGGGCTATACCTGGAACTTGGTGGATGGGTATCCGTTGAGCCTGGAAGTTCGAGAATTTCACATCGACCGGATTGAGCAGGCAGAATTTCACGCAAAAGACGGATTCACTTGCCAACACCACCCACCCATTCCAAGTGACCACTCCGATGTGTTTTCGGTACTCGCAGAGCCGTCCCTCTCCGTCAGGGCCGTCGCCCTCAATCATCGCATTCCGTCTCTAGCCTTTGCGTTGGAGGAACCGTTTCATATCAATATCAACAAGGTCCGTTTGCATGAAGCCGGCCTACCAGTGGGCTCCTGGCTCAAAGAAGTCAAGCAACGGATTTGGGATGGAAAGCCCGACTCTCATGTCTTCGATGCCACGCTCTATTTTGAACACCGCAAGGAAACCAGAAGGTTTATTCTGGGAGACCTCAAGGAACGGTTTGTCACCATGAGCCGAGGACAGAAAATCGCTTACATCGTGGATTGTCGGTATGATACTGAGAACGAACGAAAGATTATCGAGTTGTGCCGAGACGCCGACACCATGTTTTGCGAAGCCCCATTTTTAGAGCGAGATCATGAAAAGGCGGCCAATCGCTATCACCTCACTGCCCGACAAGCAGGAGCGTTGGGGCGAAAAGCCCAGGTGCAACACTTGGTGATCTTTCACTTCTCTCCTCGCTACACCGGTCAGGGAGATATCATTCAACAGGAGGCTCGCGAGGCCTTCATAGCCACTGAACAAGAAAGGCATGGAAACCTGGCATGAATGAAGGTCTAAAATACGCGGCCTATTTTTTTTTAGGGGGCTTACTGGTTAGCGTGTCCACGTATCTCGGCAGTCATGGCAAAGGCTTTTTAGCCGCCTTGGCCAGTACGTTGCCCGTCATTAGCGGGGTGACGTTTATCCTGATCTATCTCAATGCCGGCGATTCACCCACTGTTTCATTCGCAAAAAATTTGATCTGGCTCTCACCTCCATGGTTTCTCTACGTGGGCACGATGATCGCCGCCGTTCCCAAATTGGGGTTTTGGCCGGCGTACGGTTTGGCAATTGGGCTCTATGTCGTAGGAGTCGGCGTCACACGCCTCTTCATTCATTAATCAGCGCTGGCAAGGCTCATGTCAAACATTGGTGAAAGGTTTCAAGCATGTCAGATTTCATTAAACCCAGTATCCATGCCTTTTTGGTCTGCGATACGATCATAATTGATAGCCTGACCGGCAAAAAAAGCATCATTGGCGCCTTCACCCATCTTTGGGCGAAAACCTTTCCCTGCCAGCATCCGCAGGTCGGAGTCTATTTCTCCTTGACCGACGCCGAAGGGAAGTATGCTTTTGAGATTCACTTAATTTATTTGGATAAAGATCAACTGGTTGGGAAAGGTTCCCTGCCACCCATCGAGATTCACAACCGATTAGCCACACACGACTTCGGCGTCAACATTCCATATTTAGTGTTTCCCGGACCGGGGAAATATGAGTTTCGCCTCTATGCCGATGGGAACTTCATCACTCAAAAAGACTTCCAAGTCATCCAACAAGAACCGCAACCCAAACCTGAGAAACCCTCATAGCTCAGAAGCTTTTTTTCCTGTTCTTCCGCATCATACCCTTTCAGCTCCTTCGGATTTTTCTGAGCATTCAATACTATTGATATTCAGAATAATTTCGAAAGCCTTCATGCCAGCATACCCCTTTCGCTGCTGACGGACGCCTGCGGCCCGGGCCCATGGGTGGACACTCGTATGAACCGGAGGGCCTTGTCTGAGCACAGCAAGTTGGCCTGACCTCCCGTGGCTTGCGTCCACCTAATTTTAACAAGGCCGGACGGGGCGTCCCTGGTTTTCGGTCCTTTTGCCGAATCAACAACGGTCGCGCTCTTCGAGACGCAACATACAAGGACCTCGGCTGCCTGGCCGAAACCCGGCCTCTCTCGTACAGTCACATCATTCCCGCTTAATGGAATATGGTTGGAATCATGATTTCCTCGCTCCGAACAAAGCGGAAGGTTATTGGAAGAACTGAAATCAACAGCACTCAACACTAACAGCCACGAATTGCTTACCCTTCAAAATACCTTCTTGCGAAATCCTTTACCTTTCTCTCTGGCTTTCCGAAGAAACAGCTTAGTTTGAAAAATCTTTTTCTACGCAGAGGACAACGTTCTCTCATTGGAAAACTATGCATTCTCTATAGATATACGGACTGGCCCACACAAGGAGAGCTCCATGACCAGATACCACGATTCCCGCCAAGCACAGACGATCAGAGTACTCCTGGCGCTCCTCTTGATCTTGGTCCTGCCTGGTATCACACACAGTCAGGTGGTGGGCAATGGATACAACAATAGTCTCATCTATAAGATTCAGTCCGACACCAACACGGTCTACATCTTAGGATCCATCCATGTCTTAGCGGAAGAATATTATCCGCTCACACGCTCGTTCTCGTATGCGTATTACAATTCCCAGAAAGTCATCTTTGAAATTGATCCGGAAATTCTTTTTTCCCCGGAAACCGCGAAAAAGAATGAAAACCATTACACCTTTCAGAATGGTCAAACGCTCAAAAGCGTTCTCTCCCCCGGCACCTACCAACTTCTCAAAAAGAAATTGAAGCCATTGGGGCTCGACATGGCACAGATCAATAAGCTCAAGCCATGGGTGGTGTATTTGAACATGAGCGGCCAGTTTGATTCGTCCATTGAGTTCCGCCCTGATTTAGGGATTGAGAATTACTTCTATCAGCGGGCCAAAGATGCGGGGAAACCCACCGGCGGACTGGAAACGGTTCAAGACCAAATAGCGGTCTTTGATTCGCTTCCCATGAAGGTCCAAGAGGCCATGCTGAAGGAAACCTTAGCGAGTACGGATTCCAAGAAACGGGAACAGGCGTTTCTCCATATGGTGAAATCCTGGCATCAGGGCAGCTTGGAAGGTCTGGAAGAACTGGTGGAAACCATGAAAACCTATCCCCTGTTCTATGAAAAACTTTTAGTCCAACGAAACAAGAATTGGGTGCCACAAATTGAGAAATTTCTCACCGAAGAGAAAAATGTGCTGGTGATCGTCGGTGCGGCCCACTTGGCCGGAGAAGACGGACTCCTCGCCCTCCTGAAGGAAAAAGGCTACGAGCTTGAGCGAGTGTCGTATGTCATGCCCTAGGGGTCCGTCAGGAAATAACCCCACAACCCAACAGGACAATCAAAGACGGTAAGCCTCGGCCACACCTTTCTTGGCCATCCAATCAATGACCTGCGGGAAACACAGCTTCACCCATCGTCCCAATACCCTCAGAAACCCCTGTAGTTTTGATGACTTAGTGTTCCTATAGATTTACCATCATCACTCCTTGAATCTTCAACCTAAGTTGAGCGATTCTTATGGATGAGATGTGCCAAGACCTTGAGATGCAAGGGGTTGTGAAAAACGCAGGCAGACCCATTCGGTCTGTCGAGGCTTTTCACAATCGCTAGCGCGCAAGGGATTGGTGCAGGTCGCCATAAAAAATTGCTCGATTTAGGTTCTAATAACCCAATCGTGCTGTTACAATTTTCAGGAAGGGTAGTATGCACTTCTCGTTCATCAAACCATGCTTGTCCTCAACTGGCTTCTCCGTTTCAGCAGCAAGATCCAACTTCTTTTCTGAACCAAAAACATCAAACGCCTTCATGAACCGCATCCCGAGCTCCTTCCCACGGTTTCAACTTGAACTCCCACAGTGGATAACGGACTTTCTCCAACAACAGCCCACGACCTTCCCCACACCGGAAATGCGCATGGACCTCGTCACCACGCTGTCAAAGCTCAATATCGAACAAGGCACAGGTGGACCATTCGGAGCAGGCATCTTTCGAACAGACACCCATGCACTAGTGGCTCCTGGGGTCAATCTGGTCCTCTCTTCCCAGAGTTCTCTCGCCCATGCGGAAGTCTTGGCGATCATGATGGCTCAGCAAACACTGGGAGTCCATGATTTAGGTGCCGCTGGCCTACCGCTACATGAGCTCGTGACCAGTTGTGAGCCTTGTGCAATGTGCCTGGGAGCGATTTGCTGGTCAGGTGTTCGGCATCTGATATGTGGCGCAAAGGGAACCGATGCCGAATCCATTGGATTTGATGAAGGTCCTAAGCCTGGCAATTGGGTCACCGAGCTTGAGCAACGAGGGATCACGGTTATGACAGATATCGGGCGTCTGAACGCCACTCAAGTCTTGAAAAATTATGTTGAACAAGGTGGAGAAGTGTATAACAGCAGACAAGGATCGATTGAAACACCTCGATAAGGAGAATCACCCATGACATCGACCCCCAAACGCATCACGGCATCCCCTAAACCTATCACCCTCGCGATTGATATTGGAGGATCGGGGATCAAAGGGATTCTTCTCAGTCCAACAGGGCAACCGATTGGGGAACGCCTCCGAATCGCCACCCCACAACCGTCCACACCGAAAGCTGTTCTTGCGGGCATCACGGAACTTGTCAAAGGGATGGGAACATTTGATAGGGTTTCGGTTGGATTTCCTGGCGTTATTCACCAAGGGCAGGTAAAAACCGCACCCAATCTCGATCAATCATGGCCAGGGATTCATCTCGTGGGAGAACTTATACGCCAGCTGAAGAAGCCGGTTCGCGCGGCGAATGATGCCGATGTACAAGGTTTCGGAGCCATCAAAGGAAAAGGCGTCGAACTCGTCATTACGCTGGGGACTGGATTTGGCACGGCCCTCTTTATCAATGGAGCCCTTGTGCCCAATTTGGAAATAGCCCACCACCCTTTTCGAAAGGGAAAAACCTATGAAGATGAATTAGGAGCCCCCGCACTCAAAAAGGTTGGAAAAAAGAAATGGAATCAACGCCTGGCTCAAGCGATTGACACGCTTGATCGCGTCATCAATTACGACCGTCTCTATCTAGGTGGCGGCAACGGAAAAAAAGTCACGATCACGCTGCCACACAACGTCGCCATAGTCTCAAACGTCGCTGGCTTATTAGGAGGCATCGCGCTTTGGGCTGATGAACCCGCACAAACGCCTTCTGCTGCTCGTCGCCCTCGAACCAAATCATCTCGCACAGCATCTCAATCAAAGGCAAAGAAGTCTCAAGCAGGGTGATGGTTTGTCCGCGTTCTGTCATTCCCGCCGGCAAGTAGCGGGAATCCATCAGGCTTTTCCTAGACAGAGACGGAAAAGATGGATCCCCGCCCCTGCCAATGGCAGCAGGGGCAAGCTCAACAACTGCTGGGATGACAGTACGATAGAGACTGTCCCCTTTCAGCATTTCACCGAATATGGCCTGAAAGATACCATACAAGTTTTTAAGATACCCACACTCCTCGACCGACTTTCTGCTTGCATTCTCCCTCTGCCATCTGGACAATCAAGAAAAACAAGGAATGCTCCAAACGGCTTTACTAATGCTTGGGAAGTCAGGAGTGAAAAGGAAAAAGTGAGAAGTAAGAGTGAAAAAAATCCTGTCGTCTATTTTCGCCAGTCTCCATTTCCCTTCTCTCCTTACTTTTCACTTCTCACTTTTCACCGGTTCGAAGAGCACCGCGGCCGGTTATGACACCGTACGGATTACCACAATTACTCTGGGTCGGTTTTGGCGGATTTCTGGGGTCAATCGTTCGCTTCGTGATGGCGGGAATGTTCAACCGGTTTAGCCCGATGTTAGGTTTTCCGGTTGGGACTCTCACGGTCAATGTCCTGGGCTGTCTCCTGATCGGTCTACTCAATGGGTTAGCGGAAACCCGATCCCTGCTCGGCCCTGACATCCGCATCTTTCTGTTCATTGGAGTGCTGGGCGGGTTTACCACCTACTCCACCTTTGGATTTGAATCGCTAGCCCTCATCAAAGACGGCGCCATCCTCAAAGCCTCCGCCAATATCTTCCTGCATGTCTTCGTCGGCCTGACCGCTGTCTGGCTCGGCGACACCCTCAGCCGCTTGTAACGCAAACTCTATTTCGCATGCCCTCTTGGCGAAGAGCGGGTGAACAGGGTACAACCATGTGTCGTCGTGTTGCCTATTTGGTTCTTCAGCAGACACACCCATGCCGCCCAAAAAGAAGTCCGCCGCAAAACCTGTTTCCGCGCATGCTGAACTGATTATTGAAGGGGCTCGGCAAAATAATCTTAAAAATATTTCTCTTCGCATCCCGCATAACGCCGTCACGGTCATCACCGGTGTTTCCGGCTCTGGAAAATCGTCATTAGCGTTTGACACCCTCTTTGCGGAAGGCCAATGGCGCTATGTGGAATCGCTGTCGTCCTATACGCGCATGTTTCTCGATCGCGTGAAACGCCCGGATGTGGACCGACTCACCAATATCCGTCCCTCAATTGCCTTAGAACAAAAGAATCCGATTCGGACCTCGCGCTCAACCGTGGGTACCACCAGTGAAATTTCGGATTATTTACGATTGCTCTTCGCCAAAATCGGCCGTCTGACCTGTCCGGACTGCAAGCTGGAAGCCATCGCCCATCACCCCACAACAGTGGCACAAGATCTACTCAATCGGTTTCCCAAGGAACGTGCCCTCGTCTGTTTTCCCAAACCCACACCTCACCCTGATGCCCTTGAGTTCATGGCAACGTCCCTTTTAAAACAAGGGTTCATTCGTGTCGTCATCAACCAGCAAGTAATCAACCTCAACACCGACCCCTTTCCCGCACCGTTGCCATCAGAGCTATTCATCGTGGTGGATCGCCTGACCTTGGATCAGGAATCACGCAGTCGATTGGTCGAAGCCTTGGAATCGGCGTTTCGCGAAAGCGAAGGCGGCGCAAGTGTCATCGTCGGAAATGATCCACCCTTAGCCTATAGCGCACATCTGTCATGTCCAGGATGTAACCGAACCTTTCCGACGCCACGCCCCGTATCCTTTTCGTTCAATCATCCACTTGGGGCCTGCCCCGAATGCAAAGGGTTTGGCAACATCCTACGCTACGACCCGCAGCTGATTATTCCTTCACCGGATAAATCCTTACTGGACGGCGCGATCGAACCCTGGACCAAGCCGTCCAATAAGTGGTGGCAAAAAGAAATGCTCAAAACGTTCACGAAGAAACACCTCGACCCGGCAACACCCTATAACCAGCTCACCGAAGGCGAACGGGATCTGATTTGGAAAGGCGAAGGGAAGATCGAGGGAATCCATGATTTTTTTGAATACTTAGAAAGCAAACGCTACAAGATGCATGTCCGGGTCTTCTTGAGTCGGTATCGCAGCCCTTCTCCCTGCACCAACTGCCAGGGAACCCGCCTACGACCCGAAGCCCTCATGGTCAAGATCCATCAACGCCACATTCACGAGGTCTGCAATTGGCCGCTTTCCGATCTGCAAACATGGCTAGAGACCTTGCCGTTGAAAACATTCGAAGATGCGATCGCCAAAGATCTGCTGAGGGCCTTACAGTCGAAACTGTCATTTCTCCTGCGCGTGGGATTGGACTATCTCACGTTAAATCGAGAAATGCGGACGTTATCCGGTGGCGAGGCCCAGCGCATTCATCTGGCGACGCAACTGGGCTGTCAGCTCGTGGGCACACAATATGTCTTAGATGAACCGACGATTGGCCTCCATCCACGAGACACAGAGGCCATGGGTTTGATTCTGCGAGAGCTGGCTGAGCGGGGAAACACCGTCATTGTGGTGGAACATGATCCGCAGATCATCAAGCAGGCTGATTACATTGTCGAGATGGGACCCCTATCAGGCGATCAAGGGGGACAGGTCGTTTGCGCGGCTCCCTATCACACCTTTCTCAACCACCCCACGTCGCTCACCGCGCAATATTTGCGCGGGGAACGAACGATTTCCTTACCTCCCAAACGTCGATCAGGAAATGGAAAAGTCCTTCAGTTCAGTGGAGTAAGGGAACAAAATCTCAAAAACCTCACCGTGAACATTCCACTCGGCACGCTGGTCTGTGTCACAGGTCCTTCAGGATCAGGAAAAAGTACGCTAGTCGAAGCCACCATCTATGCAGCCCTCGCGCGTTTTTTCAAACTCGGCACGCCTCCGCAACCCAACCTGGAAGGTATGACGGGGACCGAGCATCTTCGAACCGTCTGCCTTATCGACCAAGAACCCATCGGGAAAACACCGCGCTCCAATCCCATCACCTACATTAAAGCCTATGATGAAATCCGGGCCTTATTCGCCCAGTCCCCGGAAGCACGCGCCCGACGACTCACGCCCGCGCATTTTTCGTTTAACACCGGGAAAGGCCGATGCGCTCGTTGCCAGGGGAACGGCTATGAAAAACTAGAAATGTATTTTCTCGCAGATCTCTATGTACCCTGCGCGGAATGTGAAGGCAAACGATTCAAAGACAAAATTCTTCAGGTCCAAGTGAAAACCCATTCCATTCACGAGATACTCAATCTCACCGTCGATCAAGCAGTGGCCTTCTTCGCTATCTCCTGTCCCAAAGTCCTCAAAGGATTGCGCGTGCTTCAACAGCTCGGGCTTGGCTACCTCACCCTTGGGCAACCAGCCACAACTCTTTCCGGCGGCGAAACCCAACGGCTCAAGATTGCTCGGGAATTAGCCAACACCCCCAAACGATCAGCCGCCAACTCAGAACACAACGGTGCCCTCTACATTTTGGACGAACCCACACGGGGGCTGCATTTGGAAGACATCACACGTTTGTTATCGGTCTTGAATCAATTGGTCGAGGAAGGAAATACCGTCCTGGTGGTCGAACATCATTTGGACGTCATCAAATGCGCCGATTGGGTCATCGACCTAGGCCCCGGCGGAGGCGAATCGGGCGGCCACATCGTCGCCGAAGGCTCCCCAGAAGATATTGCCAACACCCCGAAGTCACTCACCGGACAATATCTGAAACCTCTGCTCACATAATTCGATCCGCCGTTCCCGGCTATATTCATGAACGATAATAATTCATCTTAAAAAGACGTATCCATGCAGCATAGACCGAGGTTCCTTGGTCAATAGGCCTTGTCCTATCATTGAAGGAAACCGTCAAGTAGGACTAAACTGATAATGGGAAATTTTTACAGGAGGGGCTTTATGCTAGGTTCTGTGATCACACACAAAGGGCAAGTGACGATTCCCAAACCCATTCGCGACCAATTAGGGCTAGAAGAAGGAGAAAAAGTCATGTTCATCAGTAGAGGCGACGAAGTCCTGCTGAAGGTACTGCGGGGGACGGTGCTTGACTTAAAAGGCTCGATTACCCCATCTGCTCGCCCAGAAGAATTCTCTCACATTCGCCAGACCGTAAAAAAACGCGTAGGACGAAAAGCTGGGAATCGCAACTAGGGACTTTGTTGACATCAATATATTTTTACAATTTCTGACAAACGAAGATCCAGCAAAAGCCAAACCAGTTGAAACACTCTTTCGGCAGGCAATCCAAGGCCAAATCCAACTCATCACCAGCTTGCTGGTGATGGCCGAAATTGTGTGGACACTCGAATCCTTTTATCATCTCACCAAGACGGATATTGCCTCCAAAGTAGAAACCATTCTCAACACACCAAACCTCCTCTGTCCACAGGCGGAGATGATTATCATGGCCTTAGATCTCTATGTCCAAGAAAACATCGATTTCATCGATGCCTTTCATGCCCATGATCTGCAGGCACAAGGACTCTCACAGATCGCCGCCTATGATCACAAACATTTCAAACAAGTCCCTTGGCTTGAAATCTATCCTATTTAGCCAATACTCCTTCTCAATAAAAATCATCCTTACTCACGAATAATTTTAGAGATGAGACGTATTTTCTCAACATTGGCCATATGAACATAACATAAATTAAATTCGAGTCTGACCCCTAAATTAATTGGATCAATTGGTCGAGGAAGGAAATACCGTCCTGGTGGTCGAACATCATCTGGACGTCATCAAATGCGCCGATTGGGTCATCGACCTCGGCCCCGGCGGCGGCGACTCCGGCGGCTATATTGTGGCCCAAAGAACCCCGGAAGAAATAGGTCAAAACGAAGAATCTATCACCGGTACATATTTGAAGCCTCTCCTCGTTCAAAACTTACTAGGCTCATTGAATTTTGGCTGTCGCCTTCAGACGATTAAGCTACAAGGGTAAGAGGGGGGTAGCCTTTTGCCTTGGGCAGCGACCGAAAATGGTAAACTTGCCCGACAGGCTCGCATCCACTGCGGCGACTTATTATGTCGCAAGCCTAGCCGAAGAAGCATGAGTACTCGTCCTCTTTCACCACGGCGAGAAATTTCTCGATAGCCGAGACCTCAGAAACCGGCTCATACCCGTGCCATTTCAAATCGGCCCGCTTCCAATAAATCTTCCACCTGTCCTGAGCTCGCACGAAGGTGGCCTGGGCGAAGGAGCTTTCATGCTTTAGCTCAGGCTTGTCCCATTGTGGGCGGATCTCGAATAGCTCGATGCTTTGACCGGTGACATGAAATCCAAAATCGAGTTGAGGCCGAATATGTGGTGGAGGCCTGAGCTTCTGGACAAATGCGCCGACGAGGTTTTCGATTCTCTTACGCTCAAGATCGTTAAATGCCATCTTCTTGTCCCTTTTATCAAGCCTGCGGGTAAGCAGGAGGCGAAGACCAGTCGGTCCTGACCACGCGTTTGCTCCCACCAGGGCACCCGCGAAGGATCTCAGACACAGCCGTTGTTCAGCCAACAACTTATTTATTCTCGTTTATGAACCGGGCACCGGCGGCCTGCATCTGGCATCGGGCTTTCTCACCACCTTCGGCGGTGATCGGCCTGGTCGCCTTCTCAATGAGAACCACGTCGAATCCTTCTCGACGGGCGCCTAAGACCGTCGCCAGCACACACACGTCTTCAGCCAAACCAGCGACCCAGAGGCGGCGAATGCCATCTTTGCGAAGCTGCACGGCCAGGCCCGTCTGGTCGAAAGCCGAGTTCTGGTCCAGATCAAATCGTACGCCTTTTGTCACTATGATGGTCGAGTTAGGAAGCGCGAGATCCGGGTGGAATTTGGCGCCATCGCTGTCTTGGATACAATGCGGCGGCCACTGTCCACCACGTTCTTTGAAACTGAGATGGCCCATAGGATGCCAGTCGCGGGAAGCGTAGACTGAGACGCCCTTGGCCACGGCCGCCGAAATCCAGCGGTTGATGACGGGCACAATCGTATCACCACCCTCAACAGGGAGCGCCCCGCCGGGGCAGAAGTCTTTCTGCACATCAACGATGAATAAGGCATCGCCGGGCTTCAAAGAATCGCTGATCTCCGTCATCATCCGTTCCTATTGTAGCTTACCTATTCAATAAGCCTTCACCCTCACCCTACCCTCTCCCTCAAGGGCGAGGGAATTTGGAAATGTTTTTGCCGTCATTTAAACTTTACGGTCTCAGCCTGAATTGTCGGCCTGGTCGGCCAGATCTCTGATGATGCGCTGTTGAAGGTCGGAAAGTTTTTTACTCACTGCGACAGGATATGGAGGATCGGCAGGGGCAATCGCCCGTACTTGTTCAGGCAAACGGGCTATTTGTTCCTGAGCATACTGGCGGGCCATGTTGAGATCGACCGTTCCCTCGGGAAGGCGTTTGCCATTCCGCATCATCGGCACAAGCAGTGGCCGCCCAACCGGATCTTCATCGGCACAGGCGATGACGTCACGCACATCCTTTCCATCTTCTTCGATACGAAACACCTGCTTGCGACCGGGAAGGATCGGCTTACCCGTCGATAATTTGAGCCGGCCTTTTCCGGCATACTCGGAAAGCTTGTAGGCAATATCTAGATCCGGTGCATCGCTCGACACCCCCATACTGGTGCCCACGCCAAAGCCATCGATCGGGGCGTTGGAGGACAACAAGTTCGTGATCACATCTTCATTCAGGCCGCCACTGGCAAAGATTTCCACTTTCTCGAGCCCGGCTTCATCAAGCAACCGGCGCGCATCCTTCGCAAGAGTCAACAAATCACCGGAATCCAGACGCACGGCTTTAACCTTAAAGTCCTCGCCGAGGGTTTTCGCCAGGTCGATCACCTTCCGAACGCCATCCAGGGTATCGTAGGTATCCACCAAGAGGACCGTTTCAGGGAAAACTTGTGCAAATGCCCGGAAGGCCGCCATTTCATCCTCGTGAGCCTGGATGTAACTGTGCGCCATCGTGCCGGCCACCGGCACGCCATAGAGTTTGCCCGCCAGAACATTGGAGGTCGACGCCACCCCGCCGACCCAAAATGCCCGAGCCGCTTTGAGAGCCGCATCGATCCCATGCATTCGACGCGCACCGAAGTCGACCACCGGACGTCCCTTCGCAGCAGTCACCACACGCTGGGCCTTGGAGGCCTGCACCGTCTGGACATGCACCTGGTTCATGACAAAGGTTTCGATGAGTTGGGCCTCGGGCATGGGCGCGACTACTTCGAGCAGGGGTTCATTCGAAAACACGGGCGTACCTTCGGGAACCGCATGAACCTCTCCCGTAAAACGAAAATCTCGAAGCCATCCAAGAAACCGGTTGGAAAACAATCCCAATGAGTGCAAATAGGCGAGGTCTTCCTCGCTAAAGTGAACGGTTTCCAAAAATTCCAGGACGGAATCCACCCCGCACGCCAACAGAAAGTTTCGCCGTTTCGGCAGACGACGAACAAAAAGGGTGAAGACGGCCTGCTCCGTCATGCCTTCCTCAACATAAGCCTGCAACATCGTCAGCTCGTACAGATCGGTAAAAAGCGCGAGCCCGTTGTTTTTTGTTTTCTCGTCAGACGGAATGGTCAGGCTATCCGTCCTCTTTTGGAAGGTGGAAAGGTGCCCATCCCCAAGGCCGGAAGCCATGCCAGCACCTCGAGAGATGGGGCTGGCAGACGTATCCTCGGACAACCGCGACACGTGTTTGGTCAACTCATTGAGAAAACGTTCATAAAGCTCTCGACTCTCATCGTTGAACACCACAAAGCGGATGCGGGTGACCGAGGACAGCCGTAGCACTTCATCCAAAACCGTCTTCAGGGCAACTTGCGCTGCCTCTTGAAATGGATAGCCGAAGATGCCGGTGGAGATAGCGGGGAAAGCGATCGACCGAATGCCCCGCTGTTCGGCCAAGCGAAGGGCATTCGCATAGCAGTTGGCAAGAAGCTCCTGAGCCGGTTCGTCTTGTCCGTAAACCGGTCCGAGGCAGTGGATGACGTATCGATTGGGAAGATCATGCGCACCCGTAATAACCGCCTGACCAGGACGTATAGGAGCCAGTGCCTGGCCTTCTTCTTCCAAACCCGGTCCAGCGGCCCGGTGAATAGCCCCGGCAACCCCGCCCCCACTCCGCAACTGAGCATTGGCGGCATTCACGATGGCCTCTATGTCAGGCTGAATCGCAATGTTTCCACGAACACATTCGATCGTGACACCATTGATGGTTCGCTTTGCGATGAGGGTTCCTCTCCTCTCTTACTCTTCGGAACATTCCCAGGGGATTCTTGGGCAATGCAATGCAGAAGTCAAGATTTTTGATTATATGGGAGGGCCTTGGCCAGAGTGTTCCAGCCAGACTGTCCATCGAACACTTTTAATGATGCGCCAATCCTGATTTATTTGGTATCTTTTCCTGTAGTTGAAAATCCAAATCCCCCTCGCCCCTTTTCCAAAGGGAAAATTTCAACGATACGTCAACAAAGGGAGCACCGAACCATGTCGGATTTTGAAAAACTGGGGACCTTTTATCTAGGACGGCCATATGACTTAGCGAATAAAACCGCCAAACCCGGCTTGCTCCTTTACGATTCGAAAGACCTCGTGACGCATGCGGTTTGTGTGGGGATGACCGGCAGCGGCAAAACAGGCTTGTGTATTGGCCTGTTGGAGGAAGCGGCGATTGACAATATCCCCGCCATTATCATTGATCCCAAAGGGGATATCGCCAATCTCTTGCTGACATTTCCCGAACTGCGCGGCAGAGACTTCCTTCCCTGGATTAATCCTGATGACGCGAAGAAAAAAGAACTCACGCCAGAAGCGTTTGCAGAAAAGGAAGCCGCGAAGTGGAAAGCGGGCCTGGAGTCCTGGGGCCAGGACGGGGCCAGAATCTCGCGGCTTCGAGAAGCCGCAGACTTTTTGGTCTATACCCCTGGAAGCACCGCAGGATTGCCGGTCTCCATCCTGCAATCATTTTCCGTGCCGTCTCCCAAAATCCTTGAAGACACAGAACTCCTCGGCGAACGCGTGAGCACAACAGCCACCAGCTTACTTAATCTGATTGGTGTGGATGCCGATCCCTTGCAAAGCCCGGAACACATTTTGCTCGCCAATATTTTGAAGGCCTCCTGGGAGGCCGGACAAGATTTAACGCTTTCTTCTTTGATTCAATCCATTCAATCTCCGCCGTTTTCAAAATTAGGCGTGATGGACCTGGAATCGGTGTTTTCTTCGAAGGATCGCTTTGCATTGGCGATGCGATTTAACAATTTATTGGGCGCGCCAGGATTTTCCGCATGGCTGGAAGGCCAGCCGATGGACATTGATCAGATTTTGTATTCCCCCAGCGGCAAGCCACGGATCGCCATCTTCTCTATCGCCCATTTGAATGATACCGAACGCATGTTTTTTGTGAGTTTGCTCCTCACGCAAATGGTGAGTTGGATGCGTGCCCAATCCGGCACGACCAGTCTTCGAGCCCTCCTATATATGGATGAAGTCTTCGGTTTTTTCCCACCGACGAAAAATCCGCCGTCGAAAACCCCAATGCTGACCATGCTGAAACAAGCACGCGCCTATGGTTTGGGCGTCGTACTGGCCACACAAAATCCTGTGGATCTGGATTACAAAGGACTCGGGAATACCGGCACCTGGTTTATTGGTCGATTACAAACCGACCGGGACATGGCCCGCGTGTTGGATGGACTGGAAGGCGCCGCCGCGAGTAGTGACGGAACATTCAATCGACAGAAAATGGAACAGATGATTTCCGGCCTGGGGAACCGGGTGTTTCTCATGAACAATGTCCATGACGATGGGCCGGAAATTTTTGAAACTCGCTGGGTGTTGTCCTATTTGCGAGGGCCGTTGACGCGAACACAGATTAAGACGTTGATGGATCCGGTGAAAGCTGGTGCGCAAGCTGGACTTGCCGCAACCTCTCAGACACCTGCCTCGCCTCAACACTCGCGAGCGTCAGGAGCGGACACGGCCAGCCATCCCCCGGTCCTGCCTCCGGAAATTTCGCAATATTTCGTCCCGCTTCGTCGTTCACAACCGTCCGATTCCACCCTCGTGTATGAACCCCGGCTCTTCGCATCGGCCGGTGTCCATTTTCTGGATGGTCGGAAAAAGATTGATGAGACCCGAGATCTCACAGTCCTCGTTCCCCTAGCTGATGACGCTGCCCCCGTTGACTGGGATAACGTAGCCATCACCGATCTTGTTCCAGATGATTTGCAATCCTCCCCTGACGAAGGAGGAACCTTTGCGGAACTACCTGCGCCCGCCAGTCAGGCCAAAAATTATAAGAAATGGGAAAAGGATTTCGTCACGTGGGTGTATCAAAACCATACCCTTGAAATTTGGAGCAATCCGGCCTTGAAAATCACCTCCGCTCCGGGCGAGTCCGAACGAGACTTTCGTCTCCGTGTACAACAACTGTCCCGTGAAACCCGCGACGCAGAAACGGAAACCTTGCGAAAAAAGTATGCAGCAAAAATGGCGACACTTGAAGACCGCATTCGTCGTGCCGAGCAAGCCGTCGCGCGTGAGGAAGAACAAGCCAAACAACAAAAATTCCAAACGGCGATTTCCTTAGGGGCCACGGTTCTTTCTGCCTTCTTAGGCAGGAAAGCGGTGAGCGGCAGCTCTATCACGAAAGCCACCAGCACGATTCGCGGCATGAGTCGGTCGATGAAAGAGAGTCAGGATATTGATCGAGCCGGTGAGAATGTCGAAGCCCTCAAACAACAACTAGCCGACCTTGAAACAGAATTTACGAAGGAAACCGAGACACTGGCGGCTCAATTACACACCCAGTCCGAAACCTTAGAAACCATCACGATTCGGCCAAAAAAATCCAACATCACCATCGAGCTTTTAGGATTAGGGTGGGTGCCTCACTGGCAAGATACACAAGGCCACAGCACTCCGGGCTGGGAATAACATGACCTTTGGGCTATGCACCATTTGTGAAAATCTCATCCCATCGTCATGCCCGCGCAGGCGGGTTATCCATCCCAACTATCCAGGACAAATTCCCGATGAAAAATTTCGGGAATGACAGAGATGATCAATGCCCATTCTCCGTCTTCGCGGGAACAGGTTTCACGGGAATGATCAACCTGGAAACTACTCGTCTTATTGTTTTCCACAATATCATCGCCTAAGGAATAGACCATATTTTGTCCTCATCACTTTCCTTTCGAGTAGCCAATCCCGTATCCTCATTCGAAGCTCGGCTAGAGCCTTCTTGCAGTCGGTGCGACACTACCCCCTCTCCATTCCGTCTACTAAGGATTGATTTCTCCTATTAGAAGACGGCAGCTATTTACACTTCAATCGGAGGTACTTCCATGGAACTCATTCAACAACTCGTGAGCAGCTTAGGGGTCAACGAAGATCAAGCCAAAGGCGGCGCTGGACTCTTGTTTAATTTAGCCAAAGAAAAACTCGGTGCCGGGGATTTCCAACAGATCGCTGATAAGATTCCCGGAGTCAGCGAACTCTTAGGGGCGGCACCTCAGCCTTCCACCTCAGCTTCTGCCGGTGGCGGCATGATGGGGGCGCTAGGCGGTGCTGCTGCCGCTCTCGGAGCAGGCGGATTAGGAGACAAGTTGGGAGGATTAGGAGATCTCGCTGGTTTGGCGAGCGGGTTTTCTCAACTGGGCCTGAGTTCAGACATGGTTGGGAAATTTGCCCCAATTGTCTTGTCCTTTGTTCAAAATCAGGGCGGCGATGGGATAAAAAGCCTTTTGGAAAAAGTGCTCAATCCTTCTGCGTGATACAAGAAGGGTGTCAGGTTTCTTTAACCGTTCCTGCATGTCTCACTTACGAAGGATGATGAGGATGGATACTCAGGTTCCTCGATCATACGACGGCCATGCCTTTTCACAGCTGCTTGTAAGACTGCTACTGGCCACCGCTCTGCCAATTCTGGGCTGTCAAAGTATGTATTACGCCGGCATGGAGAAAATGGGCTACCACAAACGTGATTTGATGGTGAGCGATGTGGAAAAAGCCCGCAACGCACAACAAGAAGCCAAAGAACAATTCAAATCTGCTCTGGACCGCTTTACCACCGTCCTGAATATCAAAGGCGGAGAGCTGCAGGAGAAATACGAGACGTTGAACGCAGAATACGAACGGAGTGAAGCCAAAGCTCAGGCGGTCAGAGATCGGATTGACTCCGTTGAAGATGTTTCAGAAGCACTCTTTGCGGAGTGGGAAGCGGAGCTCAAAGAATACTCCAGTGCAAATTTGCGCAAAAGCAGTCAAGCCAAACTGACACAAACCCGGAGGCAATATGATCAACTCATCAAGGCCATGAAGCGGGCGGAAACCAAAATGGACCCCGTCTTGGCCAAATTCAAAGACCAGGTGCTCTTCCTCAAACATAATCTCAATGCGCAAGCCATTGCCTCGTTAAAAAGCGAGTTGGGCTCCGTCGAAAGCAACATCAATATCCTCATCAAGGAAATGGAAGCCTCGATTAAACAGGCTGATGCCTTTATTTCTTCCATGAATAAAGAAAAGGCCTAAATTCACCTTTCCAAAAAAAAGAGAAATGCCATGGGCATCATTCCTGGATTGTATTCGGCCTCATTGCAGGCATCCTGGCCAAGCTTATCATGCCGGGAAAAGACCCTGGTGGGATGATTGTTACCAGCCTCATTGGTATCGCGAGCGCGATGGTCGGCGGGTATATCAGCACGTTCTTCGGCTATGGCGATGTCTCAGGCTTTGACCTGCGCAGCCTTGGTATCGCGATCGGCGGAGCCTTAGTCCTGCGCTTTGGCTACCGAACTCTCAAAGGCGCCAAATGGCAACCCAGCGTTGACTTCTCTCTTCTTCAAGAACCCCCCAGCCTCGTTCATTCAAGACATCTTATTCGGAAAGCCACCTTCACCGCAGCCATTCCCGATAGGTTTAATCGTAAATCTGCATTCCTACTGCAGTCATTCCCGACATTTTGTATCGGGAATCCATCTGTTCTGCATTTCAGATGGATCCCCGCTTACAACTTGCGGGGATGACGAAATGGGTGCCGAGGCTCCCCAACAAATTTGCCGATCTATTGCTCTTCTCACGCCCCCCCATCAATGATCCTCGCCATTCCTTTATTTAATGGGGGAAGTTGACTACACTCTTACGTAATAGCCGTTACCTGGTATTGGAGTCCCAACTCCAATAACAAAAGAGGTCTCTTCGCTTTCTGGCAATAGAATCCTTCCTCTTCCATGACTGCCGATACACTTCAACACGACATTCATCCTTCTCCAACACCAACACGAAAAGGCAAAGCCTTCAAAGGGTTCGTCTGGTTAGGCGTGGCTATTCTGGCCCTTCTTCTCTGTGCGGGTTTGTTGTTGACCTATTGGTTTCCTTCGGACATGGTCCGACAGGAGTTGGAAGTTCGTCTCTCCGAGCTTCTTCAAGGAACAGTCCGTATCCATTCCCTCTCGTTGAATCTGCTCACAGGTCTTCAAGTCAGTCAATTGGAATTCATCAAGCCAAGCCAACCTCCGCTCACACTCGAACACCTGACATTGGATTACAGTCTTTTGGGACTGCTGAAGGGCACCTTCACGATCAACGAAATCTCTATCGATCAGGCCGATGTGTCGCTCAATCTGCCTGAACTCACGAAGGCGGCCCCGGAACCAACTCCCCTACCCCCTTCCGAACCAGCAGCCCTTCCTACGCTCCCCGTCTCGATTGATCTTGAAACCTTCAAAATCATTGAGAGCGACATCCGGGTTATAGTGTCGCCGGACCTCACGGTAAACATCACCCATCTGAATCTCCAGAGTTCGGGAAGCGTGTCATCGGATGATGCGCATCTCAACGGCATTCTGCAGGTTGAACAACTGGCTCTGGCACTTCAAGACAAGCACATTCAACTGCCTTTGGTCGTGAAGTTCGACACCGCCATTCATCTTCCTACTCAACACCTTGATCTGAAACAGCTCACCATTGAATCGGATACAGCCCTTCGCCTTACGGTCTCGGGGACGATCGACGAATTCTTGACCCAAAAGACGGTGAATCTCTCCCTTACCGATACGTCCCTTAACCTCGAAACGATCATGGCGCTCGCCAAAGATTTTCTGCCGCCGGATTTTGCCACAACGAGGATTCGAGGAAACCTTTCTCCCTCCTTGACCCTCACGGGCTCCCTTCCTGACTCCGGGTTTCAGGGGACCATCCACGCGGGATTGGACGGGAAGGATGTCGAACTGCATCTTCCAGATCTCGCGCTGACGGTGGGACCGACAGATCTGACACTCACAGCCAAGGATCTTCAGATCAAGGAAAACCTCCCCTTGATGGGAAACATCTCGGCGAAACTTTCCACTCATGATCTGGCGTTTCAAGCGTATGGCATACACAACCTTGATTTTATGCTCGAGGGCGACTACCAGGACTCTGGACCCTTTTCGGGAAACCTGCAGATCTCCGGCAACACCGCACTGCCCGGCGACCTGCTTGGGACACCATTCACTCTTCCCTTTGCGGTTACCCTCGATACCAGCGGCAATCATCACACCCGTCAGGTCCAGGTGAAGACTCTAAACGTTGACCTGAGCCCTTATGGGTCTTTACAGATGAACGGCGCGATACAACCTCAGCCTGCTCCGAAGCAGGGAATGGATGCCTCGCTTAAACTTCGTCTGTCGCCAAAGATTAACGCCTTACTCTCTCTCATACCCAAAGACCGGCTTCAAGGACTCGTTCTCCAGAAAGGATCCGAACCGGATACCTTTGTGCTGCATGCCACCGGAGCACTTCATCCGGATTTCCGTCCCGAATGGGCAAAAGCTACTGCCGCACTCAAGCTGTCCTCCCTTCAAGCTAAATTGGAATCCTTCGGCGCAGAAGGCACCATGCACCAACTCACCTTTCTACTTTCTTCCGGCTATCAGGAAACCAATGGTGCATTTCAGGGAACGGTAGGATTTTCCTCAAACTTCTCCAATCTCCTTGTAGCTGATACGGTAACAGTCGGGACCAGCCATGTGATCCTGAAGTCTTCTTTCCAAGGCAATCTCTCGCCGACCTATCAACCCACCAGCCTTCGCTCAGAAGACCAGCTCCAACTCACGCTCGGCAACACGACGTACCAGGATCCCTCACTGACGGCCACCATTCCTTCGTTCAAACTGTCATCAAAAACCAAGGAAGATGTGTTTAAAAAAGATTACCTATTAGAGAGCCTGCGACTGACCAGCGAACAGATATTAGATATGGGGATAAAAGCCCGGTTTAAGGAGGCGACCCAACAATTTGATGTGGATCTGAAGATGCCTCTTCTTCACGTGGGCAACCTTCTCCCCCATCTGGCGGGACCACTGATGAAGGGAGTCGAGGAGATCAATCCAAAAGGACGGGTCAGCCTGGCCCTGCGAGCTGCGGGTAAGATTCCACAGGAAGCTGATCTCAAGCAATTGACCCTGCCGTTGGGAGTCAATGGAAAACTCACGCTGCGGGATCTCGAGGGAGCCGTCTCGGGGTATCAGGTTCAGGGGGGCAACGGTACCATGACGATGGCCTATTCCCCGAAAGCGACACCTCAGACCCAACTCACGACTGATCTGACGCTCAATCGGATTCACTTGCCGGACACCCTCCCGATCCGGGAATTAGCCGACACTTCCCTGCACGTCAGCATAGTGTCTCCCGATCTCAATGAGGTCCAGATTGACCCGATCCATGTAACGTCCAAGGGAGTAGACCTTTCCCTCAAGGGCACGGTAGTGGGCCTGCGTGAGCTTTTGTCTTCCACATCGCCTCGTGGCACCCAATTGGCGAAGGTCTTTGCCCAACTGCAAACCCGCCTGGGTGTGAATGTGGAAACCCTTCAAGAAGCCTTACAACCCTTGGGGGTCAAGGGAACCGGAAAAGCTCTGGTCACCCTCTCCATGCTCAAAAAAGAACAAGGGCCCCTAGACGCCTCTGTAGAGATCGGGACTGAAACACTTTCTCTGACTCGTGATGGCACTGAACTGCGTGACATGAACGGAGGGATACAGTTCAGAAAATCATTGGCCTGGAAACCGGATGGGCTCCCCTCTCCCCCGAAAAACCAGTTCCAGCCGTCCGACCGGATTGCTCAACTCAAATCGTTTTCCCGGAAAGGACAGACCCTCACCATTGAGCGCCTCCAGCTCGGGCCATTCACGGTCCAGAACTTCTCGACCAATTTGGCGTTTGAGCAACAGTCCCTCAAAATGCAAAATCTCGGCATGAATCTTCTTGGTGGAGGGATAGGAGGAAATGTGATCATCGCCGTCGAACACCCCCTGCGTGTGTCTGTGGAGCTTGAAGTGGTGAATCTCGATGCCAACCAACTCATCAAGACGGAATCCAAAATAATGGGCGATAGCACAATCGCCGCAACGATTGGACTCACGACCATTCTGCAGGATGCCACGGGAGCCGTGGATTTAAGTCGATTGGAATGCAACCTGCACATCACGCACATCGGGAAAGAAGCACTCGATCGTTTCCTCGTATTCTTAGATCCGGAAGGAAGCAATCCAACGCTCTCCAATGCCCGTGCCCAATTGAAATTTGCGAATCCCTCTCGGGTGACGGTGGAGGTGGCCAGGGGCCAATTGAGTCTGACGATTCACTTTCAGGGGAGCCTGATTCCCACCTTCAGGCTGGATCGCGTCCCTATCGCCAAGATGAAAAACATCGAAAAACTCACCGCCGCCATCCCCAACTGGAACGACCTGGCAAAGGTGTTGGAATTGATCGGAGCTGAGACTTACTACTTTACCCCCGAAGGAGAAGTGGTGTTTAAATAAGTGAAAATCCTTCTATCTATTGTCATGCTGAGCAACGCGAAGCATCTCGCTGAACCATGGCCTGGTTAAGCTGGGCTCAGATCCTTCGCCCGACTCAGAATGACAAGGGACAGACTCAGAATGACAAACGTTCGGTTCAGGATGACGTTATGAGGGCATTCGGAAACAACTTTTTGAGATTTGATAAGATATACGAGACCTTACTCTAATAAGGAGCGGAATTCTTATGTCCCTTTCCCATTTTCCCATAACATCATACAAGCTAATGCGCCCATTACGGTTTCAAGGCTTAAGAGGAATTGTTCTTCTTAGTCTGATCTCTTGGCTCCCTGCTTGTGGCGGACCCCTGGTCGGAGTGACCGTGGTTGATGAACGCACGGCCCTGGAAAACCAGGTTCTGGGCACGTATCAAGAACTCAATCAACAAGTCATGCTGGTCGCGTCAGTTCGCTATATCGATCCGAAGGGTAAATTGAAACAAACCCAGGAGCTTCCTCCCGGGAAAAAAGACGTCGTGCGTGCCCTTCAACGGGTGTCCTTTAACAAAGATGATCTCAATCGCTATAAATCCTTGGGGATTGTCGGGGAAAACAATGAAGGTGGCGTCACCCTCCTGGAGCAGGAAAAAGTTGAACCGGCCGACCGAGCGTTTGTCGCAAATCTGATTAAGGAGGAAAATGAGGATCGCCTCGTCATCATGAGCCGGATCATTGAGACCAACGAAACCCTCTCACCCTCAGATTTGCCGCGTGTTCACAAAATGTTTGCCGCTCTGAACCGGGATAAAGCCCTTAAGGGGGAACGAATTCAACTGGATAACGGAGAATGGATTCAAAAAGACACCACATCTTAATGCAAGACTCTTCTGTGACAATTGATCCTCCTTCCCAACCTCCAAGGGAGATGCTGTTGAAAGGAAGATGGACCGTTCAGATTCAATCCGCCGTATGGTGCGTGATGGTCTTCACAGGCTTGGTCTGGGCCTTGTGCGCCTCTGCGCCGGCCATGGCTGGAACACCTCAACGCATCACCGCTCACCCCGCTCTGGATTATCAACCCTCCGTCTCCACCGATGGCCAATCTCTCGCGTTTGTGTCCATGCGTTCGGGAAGTCTGGATATCTGGGTCCAAACCCTCAGGAGTTCCGAACTCACACTTCCGCGTCAGGTGACCACGCATCCAGCCACTGACCAGGAACCGGCCTTGAACCGGGATGGCACCCGACTGTTGTATGTGTCCCATAAATCTGATCCACGCGGTGATGTGTACCTCCTGGACCTCATCACCCGCGAGGAACAGCGATTGACGGATTTAACCAGTGGCGATGGTTCCCCTCAGTGGGATCAAGAAGAACAAGGATTTTTGTACCTCAAACGCGATCCACTTCAAGGCACATCAGCCATCTACCGTAAATCCTTTTCAAACCAAACAGAAGAATTGATTGTTCCCGAAGCCACCAGCTTTTCCGTGAATGGCCAGGGACAGCTCCTGTATTCCAATGGCGCACATCTGACCCTGATGAACCTTCAGGACAACAGCTCAACTTCATTTGACGATGACGGGAAGGTATTGGATCTCTGGCCCGCTTTGGATCGCCATCCCTCCGCAGCCACCGCGAATCACCCGCTGTTTTTTACCCGATATGAACGGGATACCAACGGCGATGGGCTGGTCGATACCGATGATGAATCATCCATCTGGATGAGACAATGGGACCCGCAGCCGCATCAACTCCAAGGCCTCTATCGGATCACTCCGGCGCACCAATTTCATGCCTACCCTGCCGTGTCTGGAGATTTCCTGTATTACTCCGATCTGAAAACCGGCGATATTTTCCGGATCGACATCCCCGCGTTTCTCAAGGACTATGCCAACCTCAATGACGCCAAAACATTGGCTGCCTCATATCAGGATCATGTCCAGCTGGACCTGGCCCTCCTGGTCCTGACTAACATTTCTCACAATTTGTTGGCCCAACAACCTCCTGAAGCACGAGCGGAATTTGATTTTTCTCTCGCTGAGGCACACACACAGGAAGGGAATTTTATTGCAGCACGGCAATCATTGGAGCCCTATACACAGCAATCCGGCCGAATCGGGGCGTTGGCTCGTATTTACACGATCGTCCTGCGTATCCAGGAACAGGCCCAGGGTGTCAGCTCCGCGGCGAGGCACCGGTTAGTGACAACAGGTGCTTCTGAACTTTTGGCCATCGGGCAAGAGCACCGGGACATGGATGAGGTGTACGGTCAGGCCCTGATTGAGGCTGGACGGCTCTACCTCTTTGCGGAAGATCCCCTCACGGCCTTGGATTATCTGGTCAAAGTCGATGAGGTGCAGAATAAGGAGATTCGAGCCAAAGGACTTTTCACCAGAGGCGAAGCCTACCGGATTCTGGGAGACGCCCCCAATGTGATTCGCGTATTCGTAGATGTCATTCAATTATTCGGCGAGCGATCTTCATGGGGCAAACGTGCCATCCAAAAAGTCATTGTTCTCTCCCAGCAGGGAGAGACAGCCCATGATCGCATGACGGCGTTAAACACGTTGATCCCCCAGCACCCCGACCTTCCCGTGTTGATCGCCACCACTCGACTCACCATCGCCGACCTCCATTACGAACAGGGAGAACAACTGTCCGCGTTGGAAACCCTGGATTTCATCGTCTCGGCTCCTGATCTTCCCAACGAACTCGTCATCCAGGCCTATCAAAAAAAGGCCGCGATTCTTTCGGGATCGGAACGGTACCAGGAAGCGGCGGATACCTATGCCACCTTAAGTCAATTCACCGGAGAAGATCAGACCGAACTCGAAGGGACCAAGAGCCTTCTCGTTTTGCAACTGGTGAAAAAAGCGCTCAAGGACCGGAAGGTGGGGGAGACCCGCATTGCCGTCAAATCCCTCAAACAACTCATCGACCAATATCCCGAATCCGTGGAAACCCATCGGGCTTATATTGAGACCAAAGCCATGCTCAAGGAAGCTCCGGAGGTCCAAGCCTGGTATACCGATTTAGTCAAAACACATCCCGAACATGCGGCGTATCAATATGGCCAGGCCTTGGCGTTGTCCTATGCCGATCCACCAGACTTACCTCTGGTGATCCGCCTCCTCCAACGCGCCATGGAAAAAGATCCCGCCATTGGGTATGTCCATCAAACACTAGGCTGGGCCTACGAACAATCGGAACGGGCTTCCGGCAAGAAGGGCTATCTTGAGAAAGCCGAGCAGGAATATCGCATCGCCCTGGAGATCAACGATGCCGATCGCTTTCCCGACGTGGAATCGCAACTGCTCTTGAATTTGGGGAACACCTATCTGGCTCTCTCGAATTTCCGCGAAGCGTACCGGCATTACCGGCAGCGTGAGGAGCAATTCGCTCCAACCGGCGAGACCATCACCGAATGGCTCTATCGAAAAAATTATGGAGAGGCCTGTTTTAAATCCGGACGCACTGAGGAATCGTTGGTGCAATATCAGTTGGCGTTACGGAACGTTCCTCCCGAACAGCCAAACTTACAAGCCGAAATCCTGGAACGCATCGGATTGGCCCATCAGGACATCGGACAATATGCCAAAGCCATTGACGCCTTCACCAAAGCTCTTGATCTCAACCGTGAGCTAGGGCAGGAACAAAACGTCACCCTTCTCCAGAGAAATATCGGGGTCAACCTGTTTAACCTGAGCCGCGCCAGCGAAACCGGTGGACGGGAGGAGCTTAAGCAGGCTTTGGGCAGTTACTTTACCAGTCTGGACCATCTCACGGCGGGCGGCGGGAAAACCCTTGCGAAGGGACCCGGCCTGTTCAATGTGAATGTGGCTCTCCGTGAAGGCGGCTCGCAAGCCGCCAGCGGATTCGACCTGATGGGCGAACAAAAGCTCATGTTCAGTTACATCGCCAGCACCTATGAGCAATTAGACGAAGCCGGACCCGCCCGGGATTTTTATCGCAAAAAATTGGCTCTGCTTAACCAGGTGTCTACGGCTAACCAGGATGCCGCAGCCCTGACTGAAAAAGCCATTGTCCTGAACCGGCTGGGAGTCCTTTCGCACCAGTTACATGAACCTGAGCAGGCCATGGAGTCCTTTCGCCAATCCTTGAATTACACCCGAACGTTGAATATGCCATTCGGGACCAGTGCCAACATCTATAACCTTTCTCAACTGGCTGTCGAAAACATCCTACAGGGCCATACGCCTGACCAGAGCCTGGTGGAAGCGATCACCTCAGGCATTCAGGATCTCCAGCAACGGAACTACGAAGATCGCAATCTGTTTTTCACGCTCACCAACACGGCCTTACTTCTTTCACTTCTCCCGACACCTTCGCTGGACACGCACCTCAAGCCGGCGGAAGCCGTCGAACGCATGCATGAGCGGTTTACCTCTACGACCCTTCCGTGGTCCTATTACCAGAAAGCTGAATCGCTCCTGCACAAACCCGCCCTGTTCTCCGACAATCAACGGCTCCCCGCTCAATTTCTGGTGAAGTTGAACCAGGCCGAATTAGCACGAACGGCGGATCAGCCTCAGATCTATCGCCGCATCCAGGAAGACTTGCTCAAGCTGGTGGAAGACCGACAAACACCCAATAGCTGGCTGTGGTATTTGTCTCAGGCAGAAGAGGCAACCGATCCCCCCACGCGGAAAAATTTCCTCACAAAATCCGTTGAGACCGTCCTTCGTTTCCCCGCGCAAACCGACCCTCGAACAGGACGTGCCAACACCTGGCCCGCCTACGAACGCTTGACCATGCTCTCAGTCGACCAATTGATAGAAGACGGCCGTCCGGACGACGCCTTTACCGTGTCCGAGCAATTGAGCATCCGGCAAATGACCAGCGCCCTCTACGAAGCGCTGGGAGAAGACTTTTTTCTCAAAGGGCTGGGAGACTATGAACCGGAATTGAAATCGTTACTCGGAAAACTCCGGCAAGCCAGAAATCAGGGTGACATCGCAGCCATTGAAGAATCGGCTCACGCCCTCCAGGACACGCTCTATGCCCTGTTTGAAGAACATCCATGGGCCACCCCTTCCTTCTGGGCGTATCCTCCGACCAAGGAGCTGTTATTGTTGGGAGTCGAGGCACAACACCCCTACTTGAAAATTGTCAAAGGGATACAAGGCTATCATGGCTTCATCCATGACGGGGATACGCTCCATTACAGTCCTCTGGTGGTGAGCGACAAAGGGATTACCGGCGATGAAGAATTTCACCGGCGGCTGAGACAAGCAGCTTCCGCCTATGTCTCGATGCCTCAGGAACTGGAGTCCTCACTTTCTTCACTGGCTCTCGATCAGAAACCGCTCACGTGGGTCAGCAACTTCTATGACTTCCTGAATGGCTATCATCAGCGCAGCCTCTTTTTTTCTTACATCACCACCCCAAACACCTTTCACCCTTCCATCCCTTCAACAACAGGAGAAATTCCCTTTGTGCTCCAACCTTTTAATGGAATAGCGGACCACGATCATCCACTGGCGGCCCAAACCAACATTGCGGTGTTTCTCCAACCTCCGGATACGTTCTCCTTTGAAGTTCAGGAAGCTCAGGATGTTCGTGAATTTGTCTCTGTGCTCGATTTTGCCGGCATGCAGCATCATTCGATCCTGCTGCTGGGGGGCTTCCCGTCCTCATCGACTTCCCCATGGGTGTTGATTTCCTCTCTCCTTCGCGCCGGATTTCCCCATGTTGTCGTGAGCCGAACATCACTCGATCCCCAAACCGCCACCCAATTTCTGAACCACTATCTGACGCACCTCAACATGCTTCCTCCCGATGAGGCTGTGATGGCCGCATCGCAGGATATCTGGGGACAGGACACGGCAAAATATCCTTTCCACCACTACGGATTCGCAGGCATGGGTCCAGACGAACGAAAGGAATATGCGGCCTCCATTTACGACCAGGAAGTGGCGGACGCTATTCACGCATTTGAAACCAAGGACTTTCCCGCCTCCCTCGTGCACATCGAACATGCACTCGCGCTCATCGAGCATGCTCAAAAGCGGAAGGACTTCAAAGAACTCACCACCCTGGCCGTGGAAACCGCCTTTGAAGTCAACAATTACGAAAAAGGCATTTTCTTTCAACAGAAGCTGTTGGATTCGCTCACACCGGAGACCCCTGCCAGCGAGCGGGCCGAGGCCGAATATCGTTTAGGCATCCTTCATTCTCGTCTGGAACATTTTGACATTGCCGTGAAGCACCTCGAACATGCCAACCAGATTTGGCAACAAGGCGAAGAGCTTGATCGCCTCGCGGAAGGCATGGCCACACTGGGGGTCGTGCGCGAAAACATGGGGGCCTATACGGAAGCCCTGGAACAATTCAACCAATCGTTTTCCCTGTACCAGGAAATCGGGGAAATGGGGCACACGGCTTTTCAATACCGGCGAATCGGCCGTATTTACTACCTTCGATTGGGCCGATATGAGAAAGCACGGGAAAACTTCCTGGCCGCCCTGAAGCTGTACCAGGAACAAGGAGATCCTAAGGGAGAAGCCGAAGTGCTCTATGAAGTGGGATTGACCTTTGAAAAAGTCGGGCTGTTTGACCAGGCCGCTGATCGCTACCACCAGGCCCTCGCTATTGCGAAAGAATTGGATGATCCCATGCTCCTGGCAACAGGCGATCTCTACCTCGCCAATGTGGCCTGGTTTCAGGGGAACTATCAAACGGCCTTTCAATTATTAACCCAGGCCGATAAAAAAGCGGAAGCAGCAAATGACCCGCAATTGGGTATTATGGTGAAAAATACCCGCGGGTTGATTTACTGGACACTCAATGACAGTGACAAAGGACTGTTACATTTACACGACGCCGTCACGCTCAGCCAGTCTGTCAACATCCAAGCCGAGTTAGCCTCTTCGCTGAACAATCTTGGATTGATCTACCGGCAACGGGGCGACCACGCCACCGCGCTGGACTATTTTCAAAAGGCGAAGACCCTTGACGAGTCCCTCAAGAGCCAATGGGGCTTAGGCTACGACCATCGCAATATCGGCATCTCGTTACTGGCCTTGGGGCAGTTGGAAGAAGCCGAGGTCCATTTCCTCAAAGCCGAACAGATCAGTTCCGACATCCACAATGTCATCAATTGGGTCAAGGCCTTATTAGAACTGGGAAATGTCAACAAGGCTCTTGTGCGTCCCGACCAGGCCCTTGGATATTACGAACGGGCATATGAGCTCTCGCAGCGATACGGCATCAAGGAAGTAGAATGGCGGGCGGCAGCCGGCAAGGCCACCTTGTTGCGGGAACAAGGAAAGCTCCCTGACGCGTTGACCTGGTTTACCAAAGGCGTCGAGGTGGTGGAAGGCATGCGGGCGGCACTGAAGATCGATGAGTTACGCAACAGTTTCCAGACCAACAAACTGGATCTGTACCGTGACATCATCACCCTGCTGATCACCCTGAACCGGACCGATGACGCATTTAACTTCTTAGAACGTTCTCGATCACGAAGTTTTATCGACCTGCTGGGCAATCAAAAACTCACGTTCAAAAACCAAGGGGATCAGGAAACCTGGACCAGGATCGATACCATGGCTTCGACTCTGGATTCCTTAAAGTCAGAACTGGGTTCGTATGAGGAGCCCCCTACCGACCTCCAGGAACGATATCGCAACACAAAAACGCTGTATGAAGAAGCGATTTTGGAGGTGAAACAGCAGAATCCAGGCCTCAGCAGTTTTGTCTCGGTGGATCCGTTAAATCTCAAAGGGATTCAACAGCTCTTGTCGCCTAAAGTGGGATTACTCACCTATTTTTTGACGAAAGACCAGCTCTACCTGTGGCTTATCACCAAAGAACGAACGGTCTTTCACACCGTTCCGGTGAAGGAGGAAGACCTCACACGATTAGTGACCCGCTATCGGCAACTCGTTCAACACCTGGAACCGGTTGAGGATGAGTTGCAGAAACTCTATACGTCCCTGATCCAACCGGTTGAAACGGAAATCAAAAACCTGGAGTATTTGGGAATTATTCCGGATGGGCCGTTACACTTTCTCTCCTTCGCCGCACTCAAACACGGTCCGGCCTATCTGGTGGATGATATCCCGCTCTTTTACGCACCCTCGGCTTCCGTCTTTCAATTTACCTTTGCCAAACGTCAAGCCGTCAAAAATGACAAAATCCTCGCGATCGGGAACCCGGATTTAGGAAATTTCAATTACGATCTTCCGCTGGCCGAATTAGAGGCCCAAAGCATCAAATGGAATTATCCCAATATGGACATCCTGACCGGAACAAAGGCCACCAAAGAATGGGTGGTGAAGAATATTTCCCGATATGGCATCATCCACTTAGCGGCTCATGGGGAATTCGATGAGGGTAATCCGCTGTTATCCTCACTCTGGCTGGCTTCAGAAAACCCCGAAAACCGGCGCCTGACCGTGAAGGAGATTTTCGGTTTGGAATTGAACGCGGATCTGGTGACCTTAAGCGCCTGCCAAACGGGACTGGGCAAACTGGAAGCCGGAGAACTCATCGGCCTCAACCGGGCGTTTATTTATGCCGGTACCCATGCCCTGGTTTCCGCGTTGTGGCGTGTGGATGACCTTTCCACTTCGGTGCTCATGAAAC